>Ga0074197_1000050_pt1 | contig 202194 bp, 192 predicted proteins | sample EPASupsiteSAE305_FD_64526 | JGI IMG/M metagenome (GOLD analysis project Ga0074197, IMG submission 64526) | Bioremediated contaminated groundwater microbial communities from EPA Superfund site, New Mexico - SAE3-05 reassembly with SPADES | ecosystem: Environmental > Aquatic > Deep subsurface >... | reverse complement strand
CGGGAAGCCAACTCCAAGATGAACTTTCCCTGAAGACCTCATGAAGACTACATGTTTGATAGGCTGGGTGTGTAATGGGTGAGAGCCCTTTAGCTGACCAGTACTAATAGGTCGTTTGGCTTATTCTATATTAATCTACTTTTAACGCTTGAACTAAGTCCAAGCTAAAGTAGCAAATACTAAAGCACAAAAAAGCTTTGGCTTTTTCGTATGAGGTATTATTGTATGATAATGCTATTTCACTTCCTTATTAAGTGTAAAGCGCTTTGTTGACTAGACAATACTAAAATCACCGAAAGAATGGTGAAATAAATGATATAACGGGAGTCAGAGTTTTACTTTTAACCTAAAGGTAAAAACTCAAACAACTGACCCCTATATCCTTTATTTCACGATTCTGGTGGCTATTGAGAAGAGGAAACGCCCTGTCCCATTTCGAACCAGGAAGCTAAGCTCTTCATCGCCGATAATACTCTCTCTTACTGAGATGGAAACGTAGGTCGCCGCCAGTTCTCGTGATTCCTTTCTACTTACTCCTCATTTCGTCTTCTTCAAAGGCGGTCTTTCTTGGAAAAAAATCAATCAAAAGCTTATTTATTCGCTTTTTTATCTGTTTTCCTTTGGTCAACAGTAGCAAGTGCCTTTAAACTTTCTCTTCACTATTTGAATGCAACCCAATTACTCTTTTATGCGTCTAGCGTTTCTTTAGTTCTATTGTTTTGTGTTATAAGTTATCAAAAAAAGTGGCTTCTTTTTAAGCACTATTCAATCAAAATATATTGGCATCTATCTCTTCTTGGGGTCATTAACCCTTTTACGTATTATTTAGTGCTGTTCCACGCGTATGAGCTTTTACCGGCGCAAGAGGTTCAACCGATCAACTATACGTGGGCACTGATGTTAAGCTACTTATCGGTAATGATTTTAAAGCATCAGATTAGTTTGTATGATATTTTAGCCGGGTTTATATGTTATTTCGGTGTTTTCGTGATATCTACCCACGGGGAATTACTTTCGTTTTCTTTTACCGATCTTAACGGTATTGGTCTAGCACTTTTTTCTACCGTCTTATGGTCGCTTTATTGGATTTATACTACGAAATTAAATGTCGATCCTCTCATTGGGCTTTTTGTTAATTTTTTAGTTGGCGTCCCTTGTATCGTAGGCTACATGTTCATTCAAAATATTGCGTTTACGGGAGATGTTTATGGGATGCTAGGAGCTTTTTACGTCGGTTTATTTGAAATGGGCATAACGTTTATTTTATGGCTACAGGCAATGAGGTACAGTACGAATACGGCGAAAATTGCGAACTTAATTTTCTTATCACCTTTTTTATCGCTTCTTTTTATTGCATATTTCCTCAAAGAGGAAATACTCCCTTCCACTTTTATCGGCTTAATCTTAATTATCGCAGGTCTTTTAGTACAGCAAAAAGAGAGATTTCGTCGTTAGCTTTTTTTCTAATCTTTGAAAAGCTACAATAACGTATTTTTTGAATGGCTTCAACAAAAGTTGATATAAATTTTTTAACTAAAGAGAGTCGATATGTTGATGAAAATCGTATGGTGTTTTATGCTTGTTTGCTCGTTTTTAAGAGCCGATTTCTTAGAGCAAGAGAGAGAAAACGCAATTAAGAGTCAAAAACTGATTGTATTGAGCGTCACGAAAGAGCAGTGCCCGTATTGTCTTCAAATGAGGCATGATGTTTTTGAAACGGAGCTTGTTCGCCGAAAAATCGACCAACATTACCTTCACGTTGAAGTCGATAAGGACGATAAGGCGTTACCGAAGCATCTTCACGTAAAATATTATCCGACGAATCTCGTTCTCAATCCAAAAGATCTTAGCGTTATCGACGAATTTATCGGTTATACGAAACCCGATATTTTTGTCGAACTTTTAGAAGAGGTTTATAAGCAAGAGTTTAACGCACGTTGACGTATTTTGCAATACCATAAGCAATCAACGAGGCAAAAATAAGGCGTAACGAGACGATAATCCAAGGGTTCGCCCCAAAGATGACAAATAAAAGCGTATCTTCGATCATCGCATGTGCGATCATTAAATAAGTTCCGATAAAAAGAATTTCACGCTTTTTTAAAAGCCCCTTTTCGTATTCCGCAATTAAAATGCCTGCACCGTAGGTAATGCCTAAAATGACGCCGACTAAAATTGAAAATCCGCTATTGACGTTTTGGGCATGCCGTTGCATCCATGGGCGCGATTTAATCACATCTAATACAAAGATAAGCAGTGAAACAAGCACGATGATTTTTAAGCTCAAAGAGAAGGCTTCGTAAGCGGCGTTAAGCACCAAAGTTTGAATCGAGTCGTAGCGTACGGGTTGTAATGTTTCAGGAGTGGAGACAATAGAAGAGACAAACCACTCGTTTGGCATCTGCGTAACGAAGAAGCCTACCAAAAGTCCGACCGATAAGCGTAAAACAATCGAGTAGACACGCGAAAGACCGAGTCGCTTCATAATCTCGGTTTCTACCAAAAGAGCATGAGCAATTCCTAAAAATACGGCCAAAACCGTCCAACTTTTTGCATCAAGACCTAAAGGTGCGGCAAATGCTATAGCGGCGTATAGGTTGAGAAAAAGACCGCTTACGATAGAAAGAGCCGCCTCTTGAGGGAGACCTAAAAAGAGCGCAAGGGGCTTAAATATAAACGTAATATAGCTCAAAAGATCATAGTAGAAAAGGACATCCGCTAAAATATAAATCGGTACGATCAGTTTTAAAATGACCCATGAACTTCGTAACGCCGTTTTAAAAGATTTTTCGAAACTAAATGACATTTTGGCTCTTTGTTTAATACTTAATTTATATTAGCTAAGCTATAATACCGACCTCAAAGAGAAATGTGCGCTCGTAGCTCAGCTGGATAGAGCATCGGTTTGCGGTACCGGAGGTCAGGGATTCGAATTCCTTCGGGCGCACCACTTTGTTTTACACTTCTTAACAGCGACTTTTGATTATCCCAAACACTTTACAATCATTTAAAACGTCTCTTCAAATACTCTGTATTTCGTTTTTTGCAATCCCAACTCTTCATAAGCTTTTTGAGTCGTTTTGTCGTCTTTGTGAACGTAAAGTCGAATTCCGCAGACGTCGTAATGCTCTTTTGCGAGACTTTTGGCTTTATCCAACAAGGCGTCGTGAATCTCTTTTTCATGCTCGTGGTCGGTCACGAAAATACTTTGAATACAATAATACGCTCCGTTGTTCCAATCGCTCCATTCCCTTGTGATCATCGTCAATCCGACAATGGTTTGATTGACTTCCGCCATCAGGTAAAAACCGTTGTGAAATTTAGCAAAAACTTGATGAACGCCCTCGGTGGTCAATGCGAGCGAAACGTTTTTATTGACGGTTTCTTTAGCGAACAAAACGTTAAAAGCGGCAATTTCTTTGGCATCGTCGCGCGTTGCGATACGAACGATTAAGTTTTCTAACATGTTGACTCCTTGGGTTGATTTTGCAGTATTGTATCGACAATCGCTTTAGCTCCGCCTTCATGAATTAAGGCGGTGAGTTTTTGCGATAAAGAGGCAAGATCGCATGCCAAGATCATCTCAAATAGCTTGTGAGAATCGACGTTCGCTTGTTCCATCATGAGTGCAGCACCTTGATCGACCAATGTTTTGGCATTGTAATATTGATGGTTGGCGGCGGCATGCGGGTAGGGAATAAAACAAGCGGGCAAGGAAGCGGCGCAGAGTTCCCAAAGCGTGCTTGCACCCGATCGACTGATCGCAAAATCGGCACGTGAGAGCTTTTGGGCGATCTCTTTGGAAAAGTCGAATACGTCGGCGGGAATAGCGGTCTTCTCATAGAAGCGTCGTATACGTTCAAACTCTTTTGCTCCCGTTTGGTGGATAATTGCAATGCCTCTTTCGTGGAAAAACGGGGCAAGCGTACATGCAAGTTCGTTAATAAACGTTGCGCCTTGACTTCCGCCTAAAAAGATGACGGTTTTGAGTGTTTGACGCTGTTTGCGAATTGCAAAAAACGCATCGCTTACGGGATAATCCGTCATAATTGCATCGTGTCGATAAGAGTTAAAAAACGCTTTGGCAAACGGCTTGAGCAGTCGGTTGAGTTTTCCCTCTACGGCATTTTGTTCATGGATATAAAGCGGTAACCTAGCGATCAACGCACCGAAAGACGCCGGTGCCGCCGAATATCCGCCGACGGAAAAGACGGCACTTACGCCGTGTTGTTTAAAAAGGCGTCTACATGTAAAGGCTAAACGCACCGTCGTGAAAAGCGAGCGAAGTTTGTGAATGCCTTTTTTATTGACCACGCCGCTACTCTCCAAAAAGTACGTGCGTTCAAACGCTTCGTCGCCTTCAAACCATGCACGGTCTTGCCCTGCGGTTGAACCGATATAAAGCGGTTTATGACCTCGTTTGAGTAACTCTTCTTTAATCGCCCGTGCGATGACCAAATGGCCGCCCGTGCCGCCTCCGGTAATTGCAATCATAATTTTGCCTTTTTGCTGATCATTAATACCATTCCGATACCGACCGAGAGGGCTAAAATGGAGCTACCTCCGTAGCTGATAAAGGGAACGGAAATACCTTTAATCGGCGTGATCGAGGTAATGCCGTAGGCATTCATTAAAAATGAAAAAACGATCAAAAGACCGATACCCAAAGAAAAAAGATAGTAGACTTTACTATGGCTTCTGGAAGCGATTTTAAAGATACGGTAAATAATCGTCACAATGACGAGCGTTAAGAGCGTGACGCCTAAAGCTCCGACTTCTTCGGCGATTCCCGCAAGGGCAAAGTCGGTGTGTACTTCACTCAAATAGCCGAGTTTAAACAGTCCGTTGCCGATGCCTTCACCGAAAATACCGCCGTGTTTGATGGCATTGAGCGAGTGGGAAATTTGGTAAGGCTCGGGTGCGTCTTCGACACGCAAAACGGATGCGATGCTTTCGGGAAACATCGAAAGAACCATATTCTGAATCGTCGCCCACCATGTTTTGATCCTTAAAATACGGTGCGTTGAGCTAAAGATGGCGACTAAAAAAACGAAAATAGAACCTAAAATCGCGAGCATAAAGAGTTGTGCGCTGGTGCCGGCGAAAAACGCCATCACGGCAAACGTCAAGGCAAGGACGACGACTTGTCCTAAATCGTTTTGCATAACGGCGATCAAATAAATGACCAAAATGAACATAGCGATATACGGCAAAATCAGTAACATCTCTTCTTTGAGGCTTTTTTTATCGTTGTTCAGTTTGCGCGCAAAACTCCATGCAAGGAAATAGACAAATCCGATTTTGAAAAACTCAACCGGAGCTAACGAAAATCCCGGGAGACAAATCCACCGTTTCGCGCCGCCCGCGGAGGTGACTAAGGACTCGGGAAGGTAGTGCATGACGCCCATCAACAAGAGGCAACTTAAAAAAATCGTAAAGCCGATATGCATTAAGAATTTATCGGGATCGAGTTGCGAAAGTGACCACATGATAAAAATACATAGCATTCCTACGGCAAATTGACGAATGAAAAAGTGGTATTCGGAATAGTCGAAAAAAAGTGTCGTAAACACCGGCAGAGAGAGCGAAAAGACCATCCCTACAAAGAGTGCAAAAGCACAGAGTGAAAAAAGTATTTTATCGGTTTGCATGCTTTCTTTGTGTATAATTAGATTTTGATCTATTCTACACAAAAATAGATTAAAGCTTGGTTGAAGCATATTTTGGAATAAAAATTGCTTACATAAGGCAAGATTCGAGAAAGGGAAACAAATGGGATTTGAGATCAGTAAATCAAATGCTTTGATGGTCGAAGGCTTAAATGCAAGAGCTTTGCGCCAAGATTTGATTTCAAGCAATATCGCCAATATCGATACCCCTTTTTACAAATCGAGAGACGTTGATTTTGAGACGGCTTTGATCGAAAAAACCAAAGAGATTTACGGTGCAGGCGAGACAGGAAACGCAACCTTGGAAATGGCGCAAACCGACATGTCGCATTTAAGCGGCGATAAAAGTTTTGACGCCTCCAAAGCAACGATTTACCTTAGAGACGGACATACGGCACGCAATGACGGAAATACCGTCGATTTGGACGTCGAGACTTCCGAACTCGGTAAAAATGCGATGATGTTTAACGCACTCACGTCGGCGTTGCAAAAAAATGGTGCTATTTTTAAAAGCGTCATCGAATATTCGTCTAAACTATAAGGATTGAGCTATGGCATACTTGAGCAGTTTCGATATTAGCAGCTACGGACTTTCCGCGCAACGCTTCCGTATGGAAGTGATCAGCTCCAATATCGCCAACGCCAATACTACGCGAACAAGCGAGGGCGGCCCTTACCAACGTCGCGACGTCGTCTTTAAAGCGACGGATTTTAATCAAACGCTCAATGACAAACTGGCGAGCCAAAATAACCTCTTAAGCTATGAAAATCCCTTGGACGATCCGTTCTTGCAAGAGAATGCCAATCCTGCTATAATGAGTGTTGCCGTGGATAAGGTGGTACGCGACGAGAGCGAGTTCCGCTACAAATACGACCCGACGCATCCGGACGCCAACGAAGAGGGATACGTGGCATATCCGAATATCAATCCCGTCATCGAGATGTCCAATCTCATCGAAGCGACCCGTGCGTATCAAGCTAACGTTTCGGCGTTTCAAAGTGCTAAATCCATCGCTCAAAATGCGATAGATCTTTTAAAAGGATAAGCTAAATGCCTAGTAGCATTGATAAACTTTCATCACTCAATACCTTGCTCTCTACCGGTGACAAAAGTGATGTTAAAAGCGGTGACGATTTTTCAAAGATTTTAGAACAATCGATTGCCGAAATTAACGATTCGCAGGTCAAAGGCGATCGTGCTATGGCAGATATCGCAACCGGTGAAGTCAAAGATTTGCATCAAGCCGCTATTGCTATCAATAAAGCCGAAACAAGTATGAAACTAATGCTAGAGATTCGCAATAAAGCCCTTAGTGCTTATAAAGAGATCTCTAAAACTCAAATTTAACTTTTGCCTTTGCATGGAACCCTCAGATACTAAAAAAATTAAAATTCTCTTCTTATTCGTCGTCGTTCTTTTAGGGTTTATGATCTTTTTGGGAACCCTTTTTTATTGGGCTACCATCGAACGACGATTGCCTCGTTTGGAACACAGTGAAGTCAACCATGCGTTGCGCGGCAATATCGTAAGTGCGGACGGTTTTAAAATCGCGACGAGCCAACAGCTCTACAAAGCCATCGTCGACACGCGCAATATCGATCCTAAAAAACTAGACCTTTTCGTGCGTTTGTATTCGCTTTACAGCGGTGACGATCCTAAAGCGGTCGCCGCGACGCTTGGTTCCAATTCCGGCAGTACGGTGTTATCGTATCGCATCGATTCTAAAACGGCCAAATACCTGCAAGAACTTTCACGAAAGCTCTACAAACTCGGTGTTTTTAAAAGTTATGAAGACCCCAAAACGGGCGTAGCGTTTTTGCACGGACTGAGTGTGGTCGAAAGCGGCGAAGACAGACTTTATCCGGCGGTGGATTCGTTGACGCCGATTGTCGGTTACGTACGCAAAGTCGAGCAAAAAAACATTACGAAAACGACCGGCGTTAAGGGTATCGAGCGCTACTATGAAGACAAGCTCTCTTCGGTACAAGACTCGTTGGTCTACGGTTTTCGCGATATCGCCAATACGGTTATTTTGGACGGAAATAGCGTCTCTTCGCGTCGCTTTGACGGTTACGACGTGCATCTGACGATCTCGTTAAAAATGCAAAAAATTATCGAAAGCGTCTTGGATCAATATCAAAAAAACTTAGAAGCCAAAGAGATTATCGTTGGTATTTTAAACAGCGACACGGCCGAATTCGTCGCATTGGCGTCGAGCAATCGTTTCAATCCCGATCTGATCGAGAAAAAAGATTACGGTTCATTAAACGTATCGGCGATCGAGTATATTTACGAACCCGGTTCGGTTTTGAAAAGCATTACGTTTGCGCTATTGCTCAAAGCAAATAAAGTCAATCCCTACGATATCGTGAACGTGTACGGCGGAAGTTACAAACTCGGTACGAAAGTCATTAAAGATACGCACAAGGCGGACAAACTGACCGCCGAAGATATTATCGTCTATTCCAGTAACGTCGGAACGGCGCAAATTGCTCAAAAACTCGATGCAATGGAGTTTTACCAAGGACTCAAAGATTTTGGGTTTTCGGTGCGAAGCGGCGTGGATTTGCCTTTTGAAAATCCGGGGATTATTCCTACGATCAACCGCTTCAATTCTCCGATTTACAAAGCTACGGTCGGATACGGATACGGTATGAACGCGACTTTTATGCAAGTGATTCGCGCGTACAACGTTTTCAATAACAACGGACGTATTTTAACGCCGATGTTGGTTAAAAAGTTGGTTTCGCCTATCGGGCAAGAACTGTTTCCCGAAAAAAGTCCCGAAAATCAAATTATCCCCGTTTCGGTGGCGAAACGAATGCAAAAGATTTTGATTAAAGTCGTTCAACAAGGTACGGGAACGGGTGCCAAAATCGAAGGGCTCGAAATCGGCGGTAAAACCGGTACGGCACATATCGCGGAGGACGGAGAGTACGTTCGAAGTTATAACGGCTCGTTTTTCGGCTTTGCCAACGATAAAAAAAATCGCTACACGATCGGCGTCTTAGTTCGCGAAGCCAAAAAACGACAAGCGTATTTTGCGGCGCAAAGCGCGGTTCCCGTTTTTAAAGAAGTGGTCGAAAAGCTTGTTGAAAACGGCTACCTTACTCCTTCAAGCGATCTTGTACCCAGCAACTAATCGCTTCAACGAAACCATCGTCGTCGTTGGGGCACTTTGCCACAAGGTAACGCTCAAATCCCAACTCGTGCGCAAGATGCGCGTACTCCATGCTCAGTTCAAACTCCGTTTCGGAATTGTCGATCGTAAACGAGATGGGCACGATAAGTGCGTTTTTATTCTCCAGCGTTTTGAGCTTCTCCTCCAAAGAAGGCTCTAGCCATTTAACCGGTCCTAATTTGGACTGATACGCCAGATGCACTGCTTTAAAGTGAAGCTTTTCTGCTTCCAAAAGTTTCTCCATCGCTTTGACATGTAAGATGATCTCTTTCTCATACGGATCGCCGTTAATGATGATTTTTTGCGGCAAAGAGTGCGCCGAGAAGATCAGCTCCATTCGTGTCGGGTCGTTTTCGGCAAGTGCTTCTTTGATCTTTTTGAGTAAAAGGCGGTTGTAGCTTTCATTTTCAAAAAAACGCTCTATCACGCGTATTTTAGCACCCAATCCCAACGCTTTTGCCGTTTTCATGAAATCCTCCACTGAAGACTTGGTCGTTGTGGTCGAGTAGTGTGGATACAGCGGCAACAAAAGGACTTCCTCTATTCTTTGTGCTTGAAGCTCACGGATCGCTTCATCGCAAAAAGGCGGCGTATAGCGCATCGCAAAGCTTACATGTAAAGAAGGAAGGGCACTTTGCAGTTTTGAAACCAGTTGTTTGGTGTACCCGACCAAAGGCGATTTGCCGCCTAGTTTGGCGTAGTTGGCTTGTGCCGTTTTCGTGCGCGAGGTCGTAATCATAAACGCGATCAAACGGCGTAAGAGAGCACTTTTAACGGTGATAATATTGGCATCGTTAAACATGTTGGATAAAAAGAGTTTGACTTCATCAAGATTGTTCGGACCTCCCATATTGAGAAGTACCAGTGCTTTTTTCATGGAAAAACCTTTGCATAAGATAATCTCTATTGTACATGTAAGATGCTAAAGAGTGCTTTACATGTCAAAAGTGCTGAAACGATTAAGCGGTGCTGTGGTATGTTTTGAAAGAGTGTTTTAAAAGAGAGAGGACAAATCGATGAAAAAATATATAGCAACTTTCCTTGGTTGCGCGCTAAACGTAGCGGCAGAATGTTCCTTCCCCGCAAATACTTTGATCGCCACCGCGGACGAAGTGCGCGACACAAAAACAGGACTCATTTGGAAACGCTGTGCCCTTGGGCAAACGTGGCAGAAAAACAGAGGATGTGTGGGTGAGGTCGAGCTGATGCGGCGTGCGGAAGTTGAAGAAAAAGCACGCTTGCTTGGGGAAAAATGGCGTTTGCCGACGCTGGATGAACTGCTTACGCTGGTCGATGATCGCTGTCAAAATCCCGTGATCAACACAAAGATTTTCGGCAAGGTGGTCGATATGACGGGCGAGGGGGCAAACTACCTCACGGCGTCCGTCTACCTTGAAGGCGATGAGGTCATACCGACACTTTTTTACACGATCGATCTCTTAAACGGAGGTGTTGATGCGCACACCAAAGGCTTTGTGGGTGCCGTGCGGTTGGTGCGTTAGAGCTTTTTAAGGGGTACTGCATGGCACAAATGCTTTTCATCTTTTGCCGTGCGAGCGCATTTTTCGCAGATAAACTTGGGTTTTGAGACGATCTTGACGATCTTTTTGGCATACGCTTTTACGTCGTCTTTTTTCAGAGAACAGAGTTTTTTGATTTTCATGCTACGCCTTTTTTTGACATGTCAAAGTGTAGCATGAAACGGGATGAGACGGCTTAAACCGCACCCATAATTTTTTTGGAGCTCTCGCCTTTGTGGCTTAACACCTCTTCAAAACTCATCGTCGTAGCAGTGCAATCGACGCTTAAAAGCGCTTCGTAAAGTGCTTCGATCTTCTCGGCGTTGTCCATCTTTTTGAGTTCACCTTTCTCTAAGTTAGAGAGGTCTAAAAGCTCGTTCCAAACGGAGCTTTCCGCAAGCGAATAGGCATTGAAAGTAACGCCCTCATACGTAAACGTACCGTTTTTATCCAAGTCGGTGACGTAGAGAACGACCAAAGTTGCGGGTGTAAAAAATGCTTTGTACTTTTCGAAAAAAGGCTCAAAATGCGCAATACTTTCAAGTTCGCATGCAAAAAATTTAATACTCGCATCGTCGGCTACGACCAAAACTTGTTTCGCTTGAATTTTCGGAGGCAAAATTCTATCGGCGGAGAGCTGTTTCCCCGCTTCGATAATTAAAGCACCTCGGTAACCGACCAGTCCTTGCCCCAATTCTCCGCTAAAAGAGGGCTGCCATGCAAGATTGTTCTCTTTAATATACGCTACGATCGACATGATGTTTCCTTTTTGTGTGATAAAAAGGCTTATACAAGAACTATTCCGCGAAGTGTGAAGCGGCAGAGTAAGGTACTTTTGAAATAATGTAATAATAAAAACGCTGTATAAAGATTAGGAAAAATACTCTTAAAATTGATCTACATGTCAACCCTTAAACCCAATTTCTGTATAATCGCGCCATTTTAGTAGGGAGTATTGTTTTATGAAGCATACGCTTAAAATCACGCTTTTTTATTTGGTTATGTTTGTCAGTCTCGGGCTTTTTTGGTTTTGGGCGGCAAAACCTTCCGATTCTCTTGTAACGCTTCCCGAGGACGTCAAGCTCCAGTGCCTCTCTTACGCGCCTTTCGGGAAAGACGATTCGCCGTTTGATATTCCAAACGGGTTTAAGCCTTCGATCGAGCAGATGGACAAAGATTTGGCGCATTTGGCGACGATTACGGGGTGTATTCGGACGTATTCGAGCGTCGGGTTGGAGGCGTTACCCGAAATTGCCCGCAAGCACGGGCTAAAACTTTGGTTGGGTGCATGGGTTAGCAGCGATGCGACGTTGACGAAAAAAGAGATCGAAACCGTGATCGCGCTTGCGCAAGAGAACAAAGACATCGTCGAGACCGTCGTCGTCGGCAATGAAGCGTTATTGCGCCGCGACGTGAGTGCGTCTCAGTTGGTCGCGTATATTCAAAGCGTCAAAGAAGCGTTGCCCGATATGACGATCACGTATGCCGACGTATGGGAGTTTTGGAACAAACATCCCGAAGTCGCACCCGCGGTCGATCGCGTGACGATACACATTTTGCCGTATTGGGAAGATAAGCCTATTAGCGTCGATAAAGCACTCTTACATGTCAAAGCGATTCGCGAAGAGATGATGAAAAAAATCCCCGACAAAGAGATCGTCATCGGTGAGACGGGCTGGCCGAGTTTCGGGCGCATGCGCGAAGGTGCTTACCCGAGTGCGGAAAATCAAGCGATTTTTACGCGCGGTTTTGTGAAAATGGCGCAAGAAGGCGGATGGAAATACAACTTTATCGAGGCGTTTGACCAACCGTGGAAACGCGTGAGCGAGGGTGCGGTCGGCGGTTATTGGGGACTTTTTGACGCAGATAGGGCGGATAAACATATTTTGCACGGATTTGTGAGCAATTATCCGTACGCGCAATGGATGTTTGCGGGAAGCTTTGCTTTAAGCTTGCTCGGGTTGATTTGGCTTGTGCGTATCAAGACGTGCGCATGTAAAAAAGCGGCGTATTGGTTTGTAAGTTTGTGGGGCGGATCGGTAGGTCTTGTGTGGCAAGCGTATCAGTATTGGATGGTTTCGAGAAATACCCTTGAGGTCGTTTGGGCGATTTTGTGTTTGGGACTTGCGTTGATCTTATGGCTCAAAATCGTACGCTACGTGATGACCGAAGAGATGGTTTTTCCGGCACGTATGAGCCGTTTGATGTCGGTCGTAACGCTTAGCGAGCCGTTTCAAAAAAGCTTTTTCGCGTACGATCTTTTGCATACGCTCAGCAGCGGCGTTGCTCTTGTTATGGCACTTTCGATGGCGTTTGACGGACGCTACTTGAATTTCGAGATCGGAACGCTCGGCATCATCACGGCATTTTACGCGATCGCGTATGTGGCAACCGATCGCAAAGCGTTGAACGGGCTTTTAGAAAAAGTGACGGGCTTGGCACTTTTTATCGCCGCGTTGGCGGTGCTTTTACACGAGAGCGCACGCAACGATTTTGCACTGAATTGGGTTGTGATGATGGTCGTTTTAGGCTCGACTTTATGGCTATCGTTGTCTAAAATGTGCGGAATAGCACGAACGTTTTCGTTTTTGCTCGTTGCGGCACTGGCAATTTTTGCGCTCAAAGAGGGAATTTACGTGAACGAAAAATGGATCGACGTATGCGCGAGCAATCCTTTACTTTTGACATGTCAGCTCAAAGTCTTGTTAGGCAAGATCATTTACCTCAATTACGTCGGACTTTCCGGTAGCGTCGTTGTCCTGTTTGCCGTACTCTCGGGCAGTTATCTTTTAGGGATTCTCGCGATGGTGATGGGTCTGTTTTGTTTGCTAACGTTTAACGGATTTTTAGGCGCGATTCTGGTCGTTTTGGGTTGGTGGGTCGTCGGATACCGTCTGGGCGAAAAGTGTACGTTATAATGTTAAAAGCACCCTCAGGGGAGTATTTTAGGGCATTTAATAATAGCCTTTAGGTTTTTTCGTTAAAATAGATCAATTTTGAATCATGAAGTAGGGAAAAAAGTATGGATGTAAGAGCCGAGTTTCTAAAGTTTTTCGAGCAAAAAGGGCATCAGATCGTCGAGAGTTCGCCTCTCGTTCCCGATGATGCGACGCTGCTGTTTACCAATGCCGGTATGGTTCCTTTTAAGAGTATTTTCACGGGCGAAGTTCCTCGTCCTAACCCGCCGCGCGCGACGAGTTGTCAGACGTGTATTCGAGCGGGGGGTAAACATAACGACCTTGATAACGTCGGCTACACCGCGCGCCATCATACTTTTTTCGAGATGCTCGGAAATTTTTCGTTCGGCGATTATTTTAAAGAAGACGCTATCTCTCATGCCTGGGAGTTCGTCACCGAAGTGTTGAAACTTCCCAAAGAAAAACTGTGGGTGACCGTGCATGAAAGCGACGACGAAGCCGAAGCGATTTGGAAAAAACATATCGACGCCTCTCGCATTATGCGTTTCGGCGATAAAGACAACTTTTGGCAAATGGGCGATACGGGACCTTGCGGTCCTTGTAGCGAGATTTTTATCGACCAAGGAGCGGAGCATTTTAACACGCCCGAAGATTATATGGGCGGCGACGGCGATCGCTTTTTAGAGATTTGGAATCTGGTTTTTATGCAGTACGAGCGCGATAAAGCGGGCGTTTTACACAAACTTCCCAAACCTTCGATCGATACGGGCATGGGACTAGAGCGCGTTACGGCAGTCAAAGAGGGTGTGTTTAGCAACTACGACTCATCGCTTTTTATGCCGCTTCTCAATCACGTCGCGACGCTTTGCGGCAAACCTTACGCGTATGCTAGCGGGGCGAGCTATCGCGTCATTGCCGATCATATTCGCGCGGTCTCCTTTTTACTTGCGCAAGGAACGACGTTCGGTCGCGTAGGTCGCGGATACGTTTTACGTCGAATTTTACGCCGTGCGGTACGTCACGGTTACCTTTTAGGACTTCGCGAGCCGTTTATGTACCGCTTGCTCGATACCTTGTGCGACTTAATGGCGCAGCAGTATCCTTATTTGGCGGAGAAAAAAGAGACGATTGCCGAACAGATCAAAAACGAAGAAGAGAGCTTTTTCACGACGATCGCTTCAGGGCTTGAATTGTTTGAAAAAGAGCTTCCCAACACCAAAGAGACGTTTAGCGGCGAAGTCGCGTTTAAACTGTACGACACTTACGGATTTCCTTTAGATTTGACGGCGGATATGCTCAGAGAAAAAGGACTTAGCGTTAACGAAGCGGAGTTTGAGAGCTTGATGGCGGAACAAAAAGCGCGCTCCAAAGCCTCATGGAAAGGCAGCGGCGATAAAGCGACGCAGGGCGATTTTAAACCGCTCTTGGAAAAATTCGGACACAACGCGTTCGTCGGTTACACGCACCAGAGGGCAACGGGTAAGATTTTGGCTCTGTTGGACGAGAATTTTAAAGAGGTGCAACGTCTGGAAGAAAACGGTTGGGTGATGTTTGATCAAACACCGTTTTACGCGATGAGCGGCGGACAAAGCGGAGATGAAGGAATCGTAGAAGGCTACGGAAAAGTGCTTGATACGAAGAAATTTTTTGATTTGAACCTTTCTTTGGTCGAACTTGAAAAACCTTTACATGTCGGCGATACGGTGAACTTAGTCGTCGATACGTCGCGTTTAGAGATCGAGAAACACCACAGTGCGACGCACTTGCTTCACAGCGCGCTTCGCAAGGTTTTGGGCGAACATGTCAGTCAAGCGGGCAGTTTGGTCGAAAAAGACCGACTTCGTTTCGACTTTTCCCATCCTAAAGCACTCAACAGCGAAGAGTTGACGCAGATCGAAGCTTTCGTCAATGCCGTCGTTGCAAGCGGCGTCGAGGGCGTTACGCGATTGATGAACGTCGATGACGCGAAAAAAAGCGGTGCGATGGCGTTGTTCGGCGAAAAATACGGTAACGAAGTGCGCGTCGTCAGTTTCGGCGACGCCAGCGTCGAACTTTGCGGAGGAACGCACGTGCGCAATACGGCACATATCGGAAGCTTTTTCATCTTAAAAGAGAGCGGAGTGAGTGCCGGCGTGCGACGTATCGAAGCCGTGTGCGGCGGTGCGGCGTTGGCGTACGCGCAAAACATGCGAAGCGAGCTTGAAGCGATTAAAGAGAGTGTTAAACATAAAGAGCCGTTGATCGGTATTAACCGCCTGAAAGAAGAGGTAAAAGCGTTAAAATCCGAAGTAGAATCGCTCAACGCACAGGCCGGAAAAGCCGTCGAATCCTTGCAGATGAACGGCGTCGAAGTGATCGTCGACGTTTTAAGCGCGGGCGACATTAAAGCTCGAATCGACGATTTGAAAAACGAAAGAGACGCGGTTGCGGTTTTATTGCTTCAGGAAAAAGACGACAAAGTGATGATCGCCGCGGGCGTTAAAAACGCGCCGATTAAAGCGGGCGCATGGATTAAAGCGATCGCACCGATCGTTGGCGGCGGCGGAGGCGGAAGAGACGATTTCGCACAAGCGGGCGGGAAAGACGCTTCTAAGATCGAAGAGGCAAAACAAGCCGCCCTTGCGTATGCCAAGGCGGGACTTCAAGGATAAACGATGCGGGATATGATTACGGAAATCTTCAGCGATTTTAGTCGAATCATCGTCTTTTTGCATATCATCAGTGCCGCTATTCTTATCGGCAGTATGTTTGTGATGCGTTTTGTGATTCAACCGGTCGAAGTGGACATTCCCGACGTAAAGATTAAATTTACCAGTTGCATCAATATGATGCGTCGGTATATCGTTTTTCTGGTGCCGGTGATGTTGATTATCGCCGGTACGTCCGTGTTTATGCATATCGGATTAGGGTTTAAAAACGGTCATCCGATGAGTAACATTATGGTGCATACGAAAGAGGCGTTGTGGACGTTTATTACCTTCAATTTTATCTACATGTACTTCAAATACCTGAAAGCCAAAAAAGGTTTTGACGAAGAAAATTACATCGAGACGGAAGAAAACGTCATCTTGATGGTGCGCTATTTGATCCCGCTCAATCTGTTATTGGCATTGATTTCGGTCTATTTCGGCGTGATTTTGAGGGGTTATTAAGATGCAAACCATCGTACTAGGCTCTTCGTCGATAACCCGAGCGGAACTTTTGAGTCGATTTGGCGTTCCTTTCGTGCAAAGGGATACGGGATTTGACGAAGAACAATTACGCATCGACGATCCGGCACATTTCGTGTATCACGCCACAAAGGGGAAGATGCAAAGCTATCTTGAAACTTACGCGTTGGATATGCCCGTTTTATGCGCCGATACGGTCGTTACGGCAAACCGCCGGATTTTACGAAAAGCCAAAGATCGAGCGGACGCCAAACGTATTTTAGAGCTTCAAAGCGGGAACACGGTCAGTATTATGACATGTATGATTTACAAATCCAAAACGTGCGAATTGATCGACCTTGCGTCGACGAATTATCGTTTTGCGCCGTTTGACAAAGCGGATTTGGAAGCCTATTTAAACACCGACGCGTGGGTCGGCAAAGCAGGGGCGTGTATGGTCGAAGGCTTTTGTAAATCCTACATTCAAGAGGTCACGGGACTGGAAAGTACCGCCATGGGCTTAAGCGTCGAAAGACTGCTGCCGTTTTTATCCTAACGATGTACCAACACGAACTTCAAGCCATCCGCAAAGCCAACCGATACCGAACCAAAACGGTATACGATGAGGGCATTCACGATTTTAGCTCCAACGATTATTTGGGACTTGCCGAAAATAAAACGCTTTTTGAACGTGCGGTTGCACACGTTTCGATGTACAAAACGCATGCGCCCAAAGCATCGATTTTGGTCAACGGCTATCACCCGATTCATGAAGAATTTGAAACATTGGTCGCGCGTCAAAACGGATTTGAAACGGCGTTGGTATGCGGAAGCGGTTTTTTAGCCAATTTTTCATTGATAGAAGCGTTACCGCGTAAAAAAGACCTGTTGATTTTGGACGAAGAGTATCATGCCAGCGGTATGGTTGCGTCCAAAACGGTGGATGCGGAAGTCTTGACGTTTCGACACAACGACGCCGATCATTTGGAAAGCCTCATCAACTCTCGTCCTCATAATCGCGTGGTTATCGCGGTCGAGGGCATTTACTCCATGAGCGGGGATCTCCTAAACCGTGTGATTTTCGAGATTGCCGATCGCTACAACGCCTTATTGATCGTCGATGAAGCGCACAGTGTGGGCGTCGTGGGAGATCATCTTCGCGGCGTTTTCGACTTATTCGGCATTACGCCCCAAGCCAATCATATCAAAATGGGCACGCTCGGAAAAGCGTTAGGCAGTTACGGAGCGTATATCTTATGCAGCGCGCATATTGCCGAGTTTTTAAATAACCGCGCCAAGGCGATTATTTACACGACGGCTCCTTCGCTTTTTGACATTGCGCTGGGATACCAAGGTTTTTTATACGTGATGAAACACGCGCACAGCTTAAAAGAGGCGATTAACGTGCGCCAAACGCTGATGCAAAAACGCCTCCAGATCACGATGCCCGGACTGATCGGCTCGTATGCGATGGAGGATAACGCACAAACGTTAGCCTTGCAAAAGAGTCTTTTGGAAGCAGGATTTACGGTCGGTGCGATTCGACCGCCGACCGTTCCCGCGCCTATTTTGCGGATTATTCCGCGACTAGCGGAGTCTATCGAAGATTTGGAAACGCTTTGCTTTTTGATCGAAAAGGCGCGTGCTTGAGCTTTACATGTCAGCGTTTAACGATACGCCATCAAGAACACGTTCTTGTCGACACGGCGTTTTCGTTTGAACGCTCGTTTGCTCTGATCGGGCAAAGCGGCAGCGGAAAAAGTTTGACGCTCAAAGCGCTTTTGGGGATGTTGCCTCAAGCTTTGGACGTGACGTTGGAGTATCAGGCTTCGTACGAACTCGTTCGCGGTCGTACGGTCGCATTTGTTCCTCAAAATCCGTTTACGGCACTTTCTCCCTTAACCAAAATAGGGCGGCAGTTTCTTCGGGACGAAGCCAAAACGAACGCCTATTTAGAAATGGTCGAATTGGATCCTGTTTTAGCCAACCGCTTTCCTTCCGAACTCAGCGGCGGGCAATTGCAACGTATTTGTATTGCGATGGCACTTTCTTTGGAGCCGAAACTGTTGCTTTTAGACGAACCGACGACGGCATTGGACGAAGAGAGCAAAGAGACGGTACTGCGCCTGATACGGCGATTACAAAACGTTTACGGTTTTGATATGCTTTTTGTCACGCACGACATCGAAACGATTCGCCACGTGTGCGACGAAGTCGGCATTTTACAAAACGGACGATTGATCGAGCAAGGGCGCGGTTCGGACATTTTTTCTTCTCCGAAAGAAGCCTATACGCAAGCCTTATTTGCTTCCGGATTTAAACAAAGGAGTTTTAGAACGTGAAATTTATTTTAACGACGATTTTTATGATTATGTTTGCCGGCATTTTAGCCGTACTTTTTCTCTACGCGCAAATTCGTTTCGATGCCGATAAAATTATCCATTACAGTCCGAAACTGACCACGCAAATTTACGATCGTAACGGCGAATTGATTGCCAATTTATTTGATGAAGAAAACCGTTTGTTCGTCGAGTACAAAGAGATTCCCGCGCGCGTGATCGAAGCTTTGGTCGCAACCGAAGATACGTCGTTTTTCGAGCACAGCGGTATTAATCTCGAAGCGATTTTCAGGGCGCTCGTCAAAGACCTACAAGCGATGAAAATGGTCGAGGGAGCTAGTACGGTGACGCAACAATTGATTAAAAATACCGTTTTAACGCGTCAAAAAACGCTTTCGCGCAAACTGAACGAAGCGGTTTTGGCTTACATCGTCGAAGCGGAGCTCAGTAAAGAAGAGATTTTAGAACGCTATTTTAACCATGTTTATTTCGGACACGGCTATTACGGTATTAAAACCGCGGCACTCGGGTATTTCAAAAAAAACCTCGATGCTTTGAGCATCAAAGAGATCGCGATTTTGGTCGGGCTTCCGAAAGCTCCGAGTTCGTACGATCCGACGCGTCATATGGACCTCTCGTTGAGCCGTGCCAATCAAGTCGTCAATCGTATGTATACGCTCGGTTGGATCAGCGAAGCAGAATACACCAAGGCTACGTTAGAGCATCCCGTCGTGTATGACGAAACCTTAACGCGCAATCGCGCTCCTTACGTCGTCGATGAGGTCGTCAAAGCGGTCGGAAGCGAATACGACGATCTCAAAAAAGGCGGTTATCAGATTTATACGACCGTGGATTTGAAGCTTCAGCATTTGGCACAAGAAGCGTTAAAAGTCGGTTATAACGGTATGGCGTCGCGCGCAAAAGATATGAATCTCTCCGAACTCAACGGTGCGATGGTGGTTATGGAAAACGGTTCGGGTAACGTGTTGGCTTTGGTCGGCGGTATCGATTATGCCAAAAGCAGTTTTAACCGCGCAACCCAAAGCAAACGCCAACCCGGTTCGAGCTTTAAACCGTTTATTTATCAAAAAGCATTGGATTGGGGGTATTCGCCGCTTTCCGAAATTCCCGATATTTCGCGTACGTTCGTCAACAGCGAAACGGACGAAGAGTGGAAACCGAAAAACTACGAAAACGATTTTGAGGGATTGATTACGCTTAAAGAAGCGTTGGTCCATTCGCGCAACCTTGCAACGATCAACCTGCTCTCGATCTTGGGACTCGATAGCGTCTATAAAGAGTTGAAAAAAGACGGTTTTAAAAGCCTTTCGATGGACTTGACTTTAGCCCTTGGAAGTTTCGGTATTTCGCCGTTGGAATTCAGCAGCTTTTATTCGATGTTTCCGAATTACGGGGTTAAAACGGAGCCGCTTTTGGTCAAAAAAGTCATCAACCGAGACGGCGTCGAAAAGGTTTACGAAACGAAGTCTACGACGGTAACGACTCCGGAACAAAGCTTTTTGATGATCGATATGATGCGTGAAGTCGTTAAGCGCGGTACCGGAAGAAATGCACAAGTTGCGGGCATTGAAATCGCCGGTAAAACCGGTACGACGAATAGCAACGTCGATACATGGTTTTGCGGTTTCTCGCCGGACATCGAAATCATCACATGGTACGGCAACGACAACAACACGCCGCTGAAAAAAGGCGAAACGGGCGGTCGTGCGGCAGCTCCCGCGTTTAAATATTTTATGGGTAAGTACCTTGAAATGTACCCTGAAACGACGAGAGAATTTAAAATGCCCGAGGGCGTCGGTTCGCGCAAAATTAACGGCGTCATCGAATACTTTACCGAAAAATCGCCCTTCCCGAAAGTTACGATTAAACAGCAACAAGACGAAGGCGGCTTGATGTTCTAACAAGCGTTCATGTACCGACGAACATCTCGAAGAATGTCGGTCTTAACGCTTTTGCCGGCAAGTGCCGGATACAATCTTTCCTACATGTTAACCGATTGGATTCTGACTCGAAGAGTCAAGCTTTAGTGCGCAGTCGCAACGTAGCTTTGCGGGCTTTGTCCGAAGGGCGTGTAGTAAAAAGTAAAATGTACATGTTAACCGATTGGATTCTGACTCGAAGAGTCAAGCTTTAGTGCGCAGTCGCAACGTAGCTTTGCGGGCTTTGCCCGAAGGGCGTGTAGTAAAAAGTAAAATGTACATGTTAACCGATTGGATTCTGACTCGAAGAGTCAAGCTTTAGTGCGCAGCCGCAACGTAGCTTTGCGGGCTTTGCCCGAAAAGCGTGTAAAATAAAAAAGGGAAGGCGACTCTTGCGAGTCGTGCTTCCCTTAAAGTGCGTTATAGCGTTTAGACTAGCAGGAAAATACGGTTTTAAATTCAAACGCGGTAGGTCTAGCTTCGTCCGGCCAAACTTGCGTTTCGAATTTGTAGTGTTGGTACGTATCCAAAAATTCTGGAGTCATAACCGGTTTAAGATACTCGTTGTCGCGAATCAACGCTTCAAGAGAACCTCTTAGGGTATGAGGCATTTGGTTAATACCTTTCTCTCTAATTTCATCAAGTGAAAGTTCAAACAAGTCTTCATCCATTGGACCTACCGGCTCAGCTTTTGTTTTGATACCATCAATTCCTGCAAGAAGCATGGAAGCAAACGCAAGGTATGGACATGAAGTTGAGTCTGGGAAACGCATCTCAACACGAACGGATTTCTCGCCCGCACCGTAAGGAATACGGCAAGATGCTGAACGGTTTTGCATAGAGTAAGTAAGGATTGATGGTGCTTCAAATCCAGGAATTAAACGTTTGTATGAGTTGGTTGAAGGGTTTGTAAACGCCGCAACACTTCGTGCGTGTTTCAAAATACCACCGATGTACCAGCGTGCCATGTCGCTAAGGTTAGCGTATTCGCCAGCTTTATAGAACATGTTTTTGCCATCTTTCCAGATTGATTGGTGAACGTGCATACCGCTACCATTGTCACCGTAAAGTGGTTTTGGCATAAATGTAGCTGTTTTTCCATTGAGGTGAGCTACCATTTTAACAACGTATTTGTATTTTTGAACGTTATCCGCCGCTTCGATCAACGAGCCGAATTTAACGCCGATTTCGCCTTGTCCTTGTGCCACTTCGTGGTGAAGTACGAAAACTTCAAGACCGATTTGTTTAAGTGTTTGAACCATTTCGGCACGTAAGTCGACCATCGTGTCAATCGGTTGAACCGGAAAGTAACCGCCTTTTGTGCCGGGGCGGTGACCTGTATTGTAACCATCTGTATAACTTTTTGCGCTATTCCATGTACCTTCTTCGGAGTCGACTTCATAGTATGAGCAGTTGATATCGTCTCTGATTTTAACGTCGTCGAATACGAAAAATTCATTTTCTGGTCCAAAATAAGCCACATCGCCTAATCCTGTTTCGGCAAGGTATTTCAATGTTTTTTTCGCGATACTTCTTGGGCATTTTTCGTACAATTCGCCTTTGTAAATATCAAAAACGTCGCAAAAAACAACAACGGTCGAATCTGCCGTAAAAGGGTCTAAAAATGCCGTTTCGGCTTCCGGTTTCAATAACATGTCGGATTTATTAATCGGTTGCCATGCTTCGATAGAAGAACCGTCAAAAGGGATACCGTTTGTAAAAGAATCTGTACTGATGGCTTCCATCGTATACGTAAGGTGATGCCATGTTCCTTTCATGTCCGTGAAACGAAAATCGACGAATTCAACTTCATTGTCAGCACAGTATTTGAAAAATTCTTCAACACTGTTAACGAATTTACCCATGGTGTAACTCCTAGAATTTAAATTTCAGTAATTTTATCAGAATGAGCTGAAAATAAAGCCGAAAAGGGTGCTTAAAAATTAACCATTTCCCGTTCTCTCTTTTCAAATAGTGCACATTTTTTATACCCGTATCGTTTGGCGACTTGACGGATTTCTTCTTGGCAAAAACCGATTTGATCGATCGCGTGCGCGTCGGATCCGAACGTAATCGGAATATCGCTTTGTGCCAGTAATTCCAGCAGGACATCTCCGGGATACTGTTCTTTAACGGGTTTACGCAATCCGGCGGCATTGATTTCGACGACCATATCGGCCTTTTTAATGGCTTTAATCGCCTTTTGGGCAATGCTTCGAATATCTTTTTTGGGGAGGTAATTGAAAATTTTGATCAGATCGAGATGTCCTACGACTTCAAACAAGCGGCTTTGTGCCAATGCTTCGATCGCGTCGAAATAACGTTGCCAAATCACGTCGATATCGTGATGCGTGTACTCTCCGATAAATTCAGGATTGTCAAATCCCCATTTGCCTAAAAAATGTACCGAACCGATGAAATAATCGACATCGCGCTTTAAAACGCTTTCATCGATATAACCGTCTAAAAAATCGACTTCGTACGCCAGTAAAATTTTGATAGTATCGCGGTGTTTTTCGCGAAGTAAAAGCACTTCTTGTTCATATCCTTGCATTTCGTCAAAGCGCATACGATAAGCTTCGTCAAAGCGCATCGGGGCATGATCCGAAAATCCGAAAACGTCGATTTTTCGGGCAACGGCTTGTTCGACGAAGGATTGCATGCTTCCCTTCGCATGGTGGCATAAAGGCGTATGGTTGTGTAGGTCGATGATCATCGTGCGTTCTCCGCGCTTTTGGTGTCTTAAATAAAATTATATAAAAAGTTCACTATAATAGACCATAATTTGTCACTTTAGGAGAAAGCTTATGACGCAAGAAGAACTGGATGCTTTAATGGCGGGTGATTTAGACGACGCCGACGAAACGTTGCCTTCCCTCGCTGCACTCGACGAAGAATCGGACGAAGGGGTCAATGCGCACGAAAACCAAGAGTCCGATATGCCAAGCGATGAAGATTTGGCGCACCATAAAATGATGCACGAATACCGACCGTCTTCCACGATGGCTTGGCCACCGCCTCCTCCGACGGACGATCATAAAATGGTGCATCAACTTGACGACGTGACGAAAGATTCCGAGATTAAAGCCACTCAAGTCTTCGACAAACTTGAAACCGTCAATAACTTTATGATGAGTGCCGAAGAAAATGCCAAAGAAGTCATTAAATTGATCGAGAGTAACATTGCTCTTTTTGAAACTTTGGTGACGAAATTTCCTAAAATCGAGCAATTTCAAAATGCTCTAGACGACAATAAAACCATGAAAGTACGCGTTGAAGATATGTTGATGAACGCACAGATGGCGGAAGACGAGATCATGATGACGATGGATATTATGCAGTATCAAGACATTCATCGCCAAAAAATCGAACGCGTTATCAACGTTATGCGTGCGCTTTCGAAATACATGAGTGCGCTTTTTGAAGGTGCGAAAGACGACACCAAACGGGTCAGCTCTGCGGTGCATATTCACGGAGACGAAACGACCGAAGACATCGTTAGCAACGAAGATATCGAAGCGTTGATCGCTAGTTTAGGAAAAAAATAGGTGTCTAACGTCGAACTGCTTTCTCCTGCCGGAAATTTTGAAAAGTTAAAAATCGCGCTCTCATACGGCGCGGATGCCGTTTACGCGGGGGTGAGCCACTTCTCTTTGCGTATCAGGTCGGGTAAAGAGTTTACGTACGAGAGTTTCGAAGAGGCAATCGCGTATACGCATGCGAAAAACAAACGCTTGCATGCGACGATTAACGGATTTCCGTTTAATGCGCAGATTCCTCTTTTGGAAAAGCATATCGAACGCGTCAGCGCGATGAATCCCGATGCTTTTATCGTTGCGGCTCCGGGCGTCATCAAACTCGCGCAAAAGATCGCTCCGCATATTCCCGTGCATCTTTCGACGCAAGCCAACGTTTTAAGTTATTTGGACGCGGAAGTGTATGCGGATATGGGCGTCAAGCGCATTATCGCCGCGCGCGAAGTCAGTCTCAAAGATTTGGAACAGATTAAAAAACACTTGCCGCATATCGAACTCGAAGTTTTCGTCCACGGTTCCATGTGTTTTGCGTATAGCGGGCGTTGTTTGATTAGTTCGGTTCAAAGCGGTCGCGTTTCCAATCGCGGAAGTTGTGCCAACGATTGCCGTTTTCCTTACACGCTTTACGCGCACAACGAAGAGAGCGGAACCCTTTTTAGAGTTGACGAGAACGAAGAGGGAACGCATATAATGAATGCGAAAGACCTCAACTTAAGCGCACATGTCAAAGAAATTTTAGATTCGGGCGTCATCGATTCGTTGAAAATTGAAGGACGTACGAAGAGCGCTTATTACGTAGGCATCACGACCAAAACGTATCGCCAAGCGATTGACGATTATGAGCGCGGAGCTTTTGATGCAAACGTCTATGCGAAAGAGCTTGCCACGACGAAAAACAGAGGCTTTAGCGACGGTTATTTGGTCAACCGTCCTTACGAAAAAAACGATACGCAAAATTTGGCGCATTCGATCAGCGAAGGGTCGCATCAGGTGGCGGCGCAAGTCGACGAATCGGGTAAAACCTGTTTGTGCAAAGACGTTTTGGCGTTACATGTAGCCTATGAAATCGTTACGCCCTCATCGGCACACGTTGAAGCCGTCGATAATGAAATCGGGACGGTCTTTGAAGAAAACGGTCTTTGGAAAATTCGGTTTAAAAAGCTTCAAACGCCTTCAGGAAAACAGTTTGAAGAGATTCATAGCGGCAACGTCAATGCGATCGTTTTACCGGCGTCGTTGGCGGGATTTACGTTTTTTAGAATACAACAAAAGGATAGTATGTGAAATTCGTTTCTATATTAATGGGAAGTAAAAGCGATTACGGCGTGATGGAAGAGTGTGCCAAAACCTTGGAGAAATTCGGCGTCATGTACGAATTGATCGTTTCTTCGGCGCACCGAAGTCCGGATCGTACCCATGCTTACGTTAAAAATGCGGAAGCAAAAGGTGCAAAAGTGTTTATTTGCGCAGCGGGAATGGCGGCGCATTTAGCGGGAGTCGTCGCTTCGTTAACGACGAAACCCGTTATCGGCGTTCCAATGAAAGGCGGCGTCATGGAGGGGATGGACGCTCTTTTAAGTACGGTCCAAATGCCCGGAGGCATGCCCGTAGGTACGGTGGCGATCGGTTCGGCGGGTGCAATGAACAGTGCGTATTTGGCAATGCAAATTCTCGCGATCGACGATGAAGAGTTGGCGGCTAAATTGAAAGAAGATCGCATCTTAAAAGCCAAAAAAGTCGAAACCGATTCTTCAGGGATTGAAGTTATTTTATCGTAAGGAGACGTATAATGAACAGTTGGTTAGAAATTGAGGCATTTAGCCGTTTGGTCAACTTAGATATACCCGCTGTTCGTTTATTGATAGACGAAGGAAAACTTGCGTCCAAAGAAGAAGAGGGGCAATGCTTCGTCGAAATCAGCCGCAGTGCGCAAGCTTTGATTCCGGCAACGCAAGGCGTCGTCGTTGAAGACGGCTTTAGCAATACCGGAAACCTGACGATGAGCTCGGAATTCGTCGAAAAAACCGTCGGGGCTATTTTAAGCTTGCACGAAAAGGTTTTGGATGCGAAAGAAGAGACGCTAGACGCGCTCAAAAGTGAAAACCGTTTTTTAAAAGAGGCCCTCTTTTCGATGCAGGAGCTTTACGACGAAGATCGCAAAACGATCGAAACGCTGAGTAAGCAAATCGAATTTTTAAAAGACGAGCTTGATTTTACCAAACGAAAATATAAAATGATGTGGAATAAAGCGGTGGAGGGTTATACCCCGCCTACGAAATAATCTTTACATGTAAGAAAAAGGATCTGTGCGTGCTTACTTTTAGTCAAATGCTTTTAAACCTCCAAACCTATTGGCAGCAAGAGGGATGTACGATCGTTCAGCCCTACGATATGCCAGCAGGTGCGGGAACGTTTCACAATGCAACGTTTTTACGAAGCCTCAGTTCAAAACCGTGGGCAACGGCATACGTCGCTCCGAGCCGAAGACCTACCGATGGACGTTACGGCGAAAATCCCAATCGTTTGGGAAGTTATTACCAGTTTCAAGTGTTGATCAAACCAAGCCCCGATAATATTCAAGAGCTTTACCTTAAAAGCCTTGAAATGCTAGGGCTCGACATTAAAAAACACGATATTCGCTTTGTGGAAGACAACTGGGAATCGCCGACTTTAGGCGCATGGGGCTTAGGCTGGGAAGTGTGGTTAGACGGTATGGAAGTGACGCAATTTACGTACTTTCAGCAAGTCGGCGGTATCGCATGCAATCCCGTTTCGGTTGAAATTACTTACGGCGTCGAGCGTTTGGCGATGTACCTTCAAGAAAAAGAGTCCGTTTTCGATCTCGTGTGGAATGAAAACGCGTTTGGCGTCACGACGTACGGCGACGTGCATAAACAAAGCGAATACGAGTTTAGCCGTTATAATTTTGAAGTCGCAAACGTTGCAATGCTTTTTGAGCATTTTGAAAACGCGCAAGCCGAATGCAAGCGTTGTTTGGACGAAAATTTGCCGTTGCCGGCATACGATTATTGTTTGGCGGCGTCGCATACGTTTAACGTGTTGGATGCCAGAAAAGCGATTTCGGTAACGCAACGTCAAAATTATATTTTAAAAATTCGCGAGCTTGCCAAAGGGTGTGCGCTCAAATACAAAGAAGTGGTCGGATAATGCGCTTAGGCGAGATTTACGACTTTCTAGACGTCTTAAGTCCCTTTGCTACACAAGCTTCTTGGGACAACAGCGGCTTACTGATCGGAACGCGATCCGATGCGATCGAGCGTATCTATTTAAGCCTCGACGTTGATCGCGCTTTGGTCGAAGAGGCGGAAGAACACTCGTTGATCATCACGCATCATCCGCTCATTTTTAGCGGTTTGAAACAGCTCGATTTTGCGCGTTATCCGTCAAATTTGATTCAAACAATCGTACGGAAAAATATTGCGTTGATTGCGATGCATACCAATTTCGATCTTTCGCATCTCAACGCGTACGTCGCTCGAAAATTGGGTTTTGAGATTGCGCTGACGAAAGATTTCGTGGCGTATTGCGACGTCGATGAAAGTTTTGAAGCCTTGACATGTAAGGTTAAAAACGTCTTAGGGATAAAACACCTACGCGTCGTTCAAACCCGCGAACATGTCAAGCGTTGCGCGTTAACGACGGGTGCAGGCGGAGATTTGATCCGCACCGTCGAGGCCGATTGTTTTTTAACGGGCGATTTAAAATACCATCAAGCTTTAGAAGCCAAAGAAAACGGGCTTAGTTTAATCGACATCGGACACTTTGAGAGTGAAGCGTATTTTGGGGCGTGTTTAAGTGAGCATTTGAAAAATTTGCCATTAAAAGCTATAATATCAAATTCTAAAAACCCCTTCCAACACATATAGAGGACACAGAGCATATGAATAAGTACTTAGAGCAGTTAATTGAGCTTTCCAATTTAGACAAAGAGATTGACGATTTTGCGCCGCGCATCGCTAAAGTGGAGAAGACGTTAAAACTCTCTTTAGATAAAGAAAAAGAGCTAAAATCGCAAACCGAGGTTTTTCAAGCCGACATCGCCGACGCTAAACTCAAAAAAGCAAAAAACGAAGCACATTTGGCGGAACTTTCTGCTAAATTAAAAGATTTTACGAAAAAAAGTGCGTTGGTAAAAACGGCAAAAGAGATTAAAGCCTTGCAGCTTGAAGAGGAGATCGCCAAAGAACAATGCGATTTCGCGAACGAAGAGATCGCTCGTTTGGAAAAAATCATCGATCTAAAACAAAACAGCATCAGTGCCCTTCAAGAGAAAATCGCGCAAGCCGCGGCCGAAGCCGAAAAGATTAAAGAGACGATCGATTCGCAAATTCAAGCGATTGAAGAAGAGCGCAAAAACGTTTACAAAGCCAAAGACGAATTGGTTTCCGATATGAGCCATAAAATTTTGACGTTTTACCAAAAAATTCGTAAATGGGCAGGAAACTCTACGGTCGTGCCGGTCAAAAAACAGGCATGCTACGGTTGTTTTATGCGTATCAACGATAAAACGTATGCGAGTGTTTTAAAACAAGACGATATCGTGACATGTCCTCATTGCGGTCGTATTTTATACAAAGAGATCGAGGAAGAGAAGGCGTAAGCGTTGCGCTTTGTCTATTACGGTGCGGCGGTGTTGCTCTACGTAGCGGCACTGCCTTTTTTAGTTTTCCTTTGCTTTAAATCCAAATATACTTTTTCGATTCCCGCACGCTTTTTTCTGAAAAATAACGCTCCTTTCGAACCGAATGCCCGTATGTGGTTTCACGCGTGTTCTTTAGGCGAGGTGCGATCGTTGAAGCCTTTGGTGGAGACTTTTGCGCCGAGCGACGTTCGCATTAGCGTCATGACGCAAACCGGCTTTCGCGAAGCCACTTCGCTTCATACGGCGGTGCGTTATTTGCCGTTTGAAATTTTTTTACCGTTTTGGACACGACCCCAAGACGTTTTAGTCGTGATGGAAGCCGAGCTTTGGCCGCTTTTGTTTATCAGCGCAAAAGCCAAAGGAATACGAACGGTGTTATTAAATGCAAGGATATCGGATCATTCTTATGCTTCGTACGCAAAATTTGCATGGTTTTACCGTTGGATTTTTCGCTACGTCGATACGGTATTGGCGCAAAGCGAAGAGGATAAGGAGCGTTTGGCTTTTTTAGGCGCGAAGCGCATCAGCGTCGTCGGCAATATCAAACAGTACCAACGCTACGGCGTTACGAAAGTTTACGATAAGCCGAAAAACAAGCGATTGATCGTCATCGCAAGTACGCATGAAAAAGAAGAGGCGTTGATCTTGGAGCATATCGCGATCAAAGAAAACGATACGATCGTCGTCGTACCCAGACATCCGGAGCGTTTTGACAAGATTCGACGTTGGTTGGCCTCGTATGCGACAGAGCATCGACGTTCATTTGACTCTCTTTCGCGTAGCGAGAGCTTGGATAGCGATCTTATTTTATGCGATCAAATGGGACGCTTGATCGATCTTTATGCCGTTGCCGACGTGGTCATCTTAGGCGGCTCGTTTGTGGAAGGCGTCGGCGGGCACAATCCGCTAGAGCCTGCATTTTTCGGCGTTAAATTAATTAGCGGAGCATCGATCTTCAATCAAAAAGTGCTCTTTGAAGCGGTAGAAAACGCCAAAATCGTTGCGATCGACGCACTTTACGATGTTTTTGAACACATCGACGAAGTCCGTCCTTCTTTCATTACTCCCAAAGACGCGATTGAGCCTCTTTTGGAAAAAATCAGAGGAACAGACCATGATAGATAAAGCCTATAAACTTTTAGCCCTTCAAGAAAAAATCTCCAATCGCGCCGCAAAAGAGTTAATCGATCGAGGCGTCGTTTACGCGGCGGGAAAAAAAGTAAGCGTTGCGCGCGGAGAGTTGGATAGCTCGACGAAATTTAAAGTCGAAAAGATCGCACCGATTCGCGTTTTATTTGAAGACGCGTTTCTTATGGCGGTCGACAAGCCGGCGTTTATGACTTCCGAAGAGGTCGCCGAAGCGAAAAATTTACCCTTGTTGCATCGTTTAGATCGTGAGACGAGCGGTGTTTTGTTATTAACCAAAGACGATGATTTTCGTAAAAAAGCGGTCAATGCCTTTAAAAAGCGTGATGTTCAAAAGGAGTATATTGCGATCGTTGAAGGAAAAGTCGTTGAAGCTATGGAGATTAACGCTCCGATTTTAACGATTAAAAAAGGCAATACGGCATACAGTAAAATCAGCGATGACGGTAAAGAAGCGATCAGTTACATCGAACCTCTAATGATCGAAGGCAAACGCTCGAAGATTCGTGTGAAGATCGAAACGGGACGAACGCATCAAATTCGCGTGCATTTAAAAAGTATCGGAGCTTCCATTTTAGGCGATACCGAATACGGCGGACGTCCTTACAAACGCTTAATGCTTCATGCTTCCAAAATTGCACTTTTAGGGTATAAATTTGAGAGCAAAGAACCTGAAGATTTCATTAAATTCGCGGCAGTCTGATTTGGAATTGAGACGCTCAAGAATACGATAAAATCGTTGTTTATAAACGATAATGCTCTTTTAAATATAGGTAAAAATTAAGGTTTAATTTAGTTTAAAGTATTGATTGGATATAATACGAGCTCTTTTTCAAATGAAGATGTTTGAATAGCTTAGGAAGGATAATGCGTGTTTGAGGTTTTAACCGATTCATTTCGTACGGCCGTTAATAAAATTCGTTTCAGCGACGATGAAAAGTCGCTCAAAAATGCGCTTGAAAATTTAAAAAAAGCATTACTCAAAGCCGATGTGCATCATAAAATCGTTCGAGATTTGCTCAAACAAGTCGAGATCGAGACTAAAGCGAAAGGCATCGGACAGGTTAATTTTTTACGTGCTCTCAAAACAAATTTAACGCAGATTTTGACGGTTTCCGGTCGCCAGGGATTTGTTTATGCGTCAAAACCGCCGACCAAAGTTTTGATGGTCGGTCTTCAAGGTAGCGGTAAGACGACGACGACCGTGAAATTGGCAAATTATTTAAAATTAAAACAGAAAAAAGTGTTGGTCGTCGCCTGCGATTTACAGCGTTTAGCCGCCGTAGAGCAGTTAAGACAGTTGTGTAGCGCTAACGAAATCGATCTTTATTTTGAAGAAAACGGCAATCCCGTAACGATTGCCAAAAATGCGCTCAAAAAAGCCAACGAAGGTTTGTACGACGTCGTTTTGGTCGATACTGCGGGTCGATTGGCGATCGATGCGGAGTTAATGGATCAACTCGAAGCAATTAAAAAAGAGACCGCGCCCGATGAAATCTTTTACGTTGCCGATTCGATGACGGGTCAAGATGCGGTGCGAAGTGCGGTAAGTTTTCATGAAAAAATTACTTTAAGCGGCGTGATTCTCAGTAAATTTGACGGTGACGGTAAAGGCGGCGTAGCGTTAGGTATCGCCGAGCAAACCGGCGTTCCGCTTCGTTTCGTGGGCGTGGGCGAAAAAGTAGCGGATTTAGAGCATTTTATTCCCGATCGTATCGTTAACCGTTTAATGGGCGAGGGCGATCTTGAAACTTTGGCGGAGAAGACCGGTTCGATTATCAACGAGCAGCAAGCCAAAGCGATTACGAAAAAGATTAAAAAGGGCGAGTTTAACTTTAACGACTTTTTGGAACAAATGGAGCAAATGAAAAAGCTCGGAAGCATGAAATCGTTGATCGGGATGATTCCGGGACTCTCGTCGGTCGCGGGAAAACTTCAAGACGTCGATATGGAAAATTCCGTTGAAATGAAGCGTATTAAAGCGATGATCGGCTCAATGACCAAAAAAGAACGCGAAGATCCGGAGCTTTTAAACAACAGTCGCAAAAGAAGAATTGCGGAAGGTTCCGGACTTTCTCAAGTCGAAGTCAACCGCTTTTTAAAGCAGTTTGCCAATGCCGCGAAAATGGCAAAGAAGTTTTCGGGCAAAAAGGGAATGCAAGATTTGCAAAATATGCTATCCCAAAATAAACACGCACATCTTCGTTAAGATGTGACGGTTTATATCTACATGTAGACTTACATGTAGATATAAGTTGTAACAAACGAAACATAAACATAGGAGACCATAAAATGGCAACAGTTGTAAGATTAACACGAATGGGTAGAAACAAAACTCCGTTTTACAGAATCGTCGTAACGGACAGCAGAAAAAAACGCGACGGCGGTTGGATTGAGTCTATCGGTTATTACAATCCTCTCACCAATCCCGAAAGCATTAAATTTGATGCGGAGAGACTTGCTTATTGGAAAAGCGTCGGCGCAAAGCTTAGCGACAGGGTTGCAAAAATTACCGGTAAATAATGATGATTGATAAATTCCTCGAAGAGTTTGCAAAACTTTTGGTAGACAATCCTAAAGGGGTAAGAGTCGAACGAAGCGATGTCGACGGCAGTTTTTGCGAAGTGGTCATTTATGCGGACAAAATCGATACGGGTAAATTGATCGGTAAAGACGGCAAAATGATTAACTCGCTTAAAACGCTTATTTCCGGTTGTAAAGCCAAAGACGGCAAGTCTTATAGAGTTACCGTTAAAGCCAACGATGAATAATCAATCTTCTCTCATCGAAGTCGCCGTTCTCGGGCGACTCGTGGGACTTAAGGGAGAACTCAAACTTCATTTGGAGTGTGATTTTCCGGAACAGTTTAGAAAAGGCAAAACGTTTACGACCCAAAAAGGCGAAACGCTTGAAGTCTTTTCGTACCACCAAGCGCGCTCGCTCATCTCTTTTGTCGGCTATCTTGACCGAGAATCTGCCGTAAAGCTCGTCAATACTCAGTTGTTTACGTCGAAGGAAACTTCGCTTAAAGAGTGTGCGCTTCAAAAAGACGAATTCTTTTGGTTTGAGCTGATCGATGCTCGCGTGATCGATGAAGACGGGACACTCTTAGGCACCGTCGATGAGATCGAGCGTATCGTAACGACGGATTATTTGGTAGTTCGAACCGATGCGGAGTTGGTCAAAAAAGGACATGTCACATCCTTTTATCTTCCGTATATCGAGCGGTATATTCTCTCGTTCGACCCAAGTGCAAAAGAGATACGTAGTAAAGATGCTTTAGGAATTCTGGAGAATTCGTGATGCGTTTTTCTTACGTGACGCTTTTTGAGGGATTGATCGCTTCGTATTTTGAAGATTCTATTTTGAAGAGGGCAATCGCCAAAGGGCTCTTAAGCGTGGATTTTTTTAATCCTCGCGATTTTACCGACAACAAACACGGTAAAGTAGACGACTATCAAGCCAGCGGCGGAGCAGGACTCGTGTTGTTTCCGCAACCGCTTTTTGATCTGTTACGTCGGATCAAAGAGTCTTCGCCCGAGGCATATATGATTTTTCCGACACCCGCCGGAAAACTTTTTACGCAAAACGATGCGAAACGCTTGGCGCAAAAAGAGCATATTGTTTTTGTTAGCGGACGGTATGAGGGGATCGACGAACGCGTTATTGAGACGTTCGCCGATGAGCTCTTTTGCATCGGGGATTATGTCCTAACCGGAGGGGAACTTCCGAGTTTGGTACTCAGCGATGCCATTAGCCGTAACATCAAAGGTGTTTTAGGCAACAGTGATTCGTTAAACGTGGAGAGCTTTGAAGAGCCTCTTTTAGAGGCCCCGTGTTTCTCAAAGCCGGCAATTTATGAAAATAAATCCGTGCCCTCAGAGTTTTTAAAGGGAAACCACGCTAAAATCACAAGCTTAAAAAATAAAATGTCTGAATCAAAGACGAAATATTTCAGACCGGATCTGTTTTCTCGCTTTAGCGTGAAGCATTAGAAATGATATAAAGGATGATGCAATGAGAAATAAATATATTGAAGCTTTTGAAGCAGGACAGATTTCTGCGAAGAATATTCCTGATTTTAGAGCAGGTGATACGATTAAAGTTGCCGTTAAAATTATCGAAGGCGACAAACAACGTGTTCAAAATTTTGAGGGTATCTGTATCGCAAGACGCGGAACCGGTACGGGTGAAACATTTATCGTACGTAAAATCGGTGCTAACGGCGTAGGCGTTGAGAGAATTTTCCCTATTTTCTCCGACAGTATCGAAGAAATCGTTGTCGTAAGACGCGGTATCGTTAGACGTTCAAAACTCTTCTATCTTCGTGATAGACGCGGTAAAGCTGCAAAAATTAAAGAACTTAGAAAATAATTTTTTTTCGAAGCGGTGGATGTCTTGGTTTCGCCGCTTCTTCTCCTTTTTTCTTCGCGTATCTTCTTTGAAAGTTTGTAATGTATCTTGATCAACGCTGTTTAACCTGTATTTACGACCAAAGTAAACGCGTGGGTACGCTCTTAAATCTAACGTCGGAACAAAAAAACGCTATCGACTCCTTGGCACGCCGATTGATTGAGAATTTTGACACCGATCAAACGCCGCCTCACAATGCCGCACCGCTTTATGAGGCGATGGCTCGGTTATTGGGCGTTCGAGATTTGTACGGCGACTTTAAAAAAGCTTCGTCTCTCAAAGCCAAAGCCTTTCTCCCTTTATGTCAAACGCATATCGAGCAAAGCACCGCCCCTCTTCTAAGTGCACTTAAAACCGCCGTGGCGGGTAACGTGATCGATTTGGCGGCGGTTATGCTCTACGACCTCTCCGAAGAACTGGAAAAAATCTATCATACCCCTTTTGCAATCGATGATTTTTCGGCATTGCAAGCAACACTTCAAAAAACGCACACCTTAGTTTACCTTGCGGACAATGCGGGGGAAGAAATGTTTGATAAACTGTGCATTCAGACGATTCGAAGGCTTTACCCGACGATCGACGTCTATTATTTCGTGCGCGGTCGACCGATTATTAACGATTTGACGTATGAAGATGCCGTGGCTTCGGGCATGGACGAAGTGGCAACGCTTGTCGACAGCGGTGTTCCGACGCCCGGATTGGCGTTTGAGCTGATGTCGCCGTCGGCTCGAGAGCTTTTTGAAAAAGCCGACTGTATCCTTTCCAAGGGCATGGGTAATTTTGAATGTCTGAACGAACGAAGCGATGATCCGATTTTTTTTCTTTTTAAAGTCAAATGTCAGGTTGTCGCCGAAGCCGTAGGGGCAACGCTCGGCGACATCGTGTGTAAAAAATCTTAAAGTTCGCTATAAGCTTGTTGTAATTTTCTCACGCCTTCATCGATTTGCTCTAAGCTCGAGTTGGTATAGTTGAGTCTTCCGTAACCGCTTTCATGTTTATCGGCAAAGAAAACCGAACCGGGCACAAAGGCAACCCCTTTTTGAATGGCAAGGTCGAACAGTTTCATACTGTCGTTGCATTTTTTAAAATGAACCCAAATAAACATACCGCCCTCCGGTACGACAAAATCGATACTCTCGCCAAAATAACGTTTGAGTGCCGCTACCATCGCATCGCGTTTCGGGCGATAATAATCGACGAGGCTTTTGACATGTGCTTGCAATTCGCCGCTTTGCATCATGCGCGCGCAGACGAGTTGAAAAAATTTGGAATTTTGAAGGTCCGTACTCTCTTTAGAAAGGGTCAACGCACTGATAATCTCTTTGGGTGCTTTGATCCAACCGATACGAAAATCCGGTGCCAAAGTTTTCGAAAACGTCCCTAACGCCACGGTCCATTCGGGTAAGAGATCGGCAAACGAAGTCGTCGATACGCCTTCGTAGCGAAGCGCTTCGTACGGGCTATCTTCCAACAAGATGACGTGATACTCTTTCGCCAAACGCACTACTTCAAGACGGGTTTGCATGGTGTACGAATAGCCTGTGGGGTTTTGAAAAATCGGTATCGTATAAAAAAATTTGGGACGATGGGTTTTAAAAAGAACTTCCAAGGCTTCGGTATCAACGCCATCAGGCGTTAAGGGTGCCGCTTTGATCGTAACGTCGTACATGCGAAAAAGCCCCAATGCCGCAAGATAGCTTGGGTCTTCGACGATAATGCAATCGTTCGGGTCTAAAAACGTTTTACACATCAAATCAAGCCCTTGTTGAGAGCCGTTCGTTAACATAATCTCTTCTGCGTGCGTGTCGCGGTAGTGTTTGGCGATTTGCTCTTTGAGGGCAGGAACGCCTGAAGCATTGCTGTATTGGAAAAGACGATTGTCTTTTTCGGCAAAAAGCGCTTTGGAGTGTTTTTCGATAGCATCCGCCGGAAACAACGCCGCATCGGGAAGTCCGCCGGCAAAAGAGATAATCGTATTTTGTGCCGTCAAATCTAAAATCGTTCGCGTAAACGAGCGTGAAGCAGTTGTAATGCGTTTGGCTAATTTGGTTTGCATAAGAAGAGCCTTTTTCAAAATATAAAGCGTTATTATAGAAAAGATACGATGAAATAACCACCGATAAACACCGATTTCCTTTGTCCGTTTGTGCTATAATTGTTGCATGAAACATAAAAGAACGACTCAAAACGACCATATCGAGCGTATCAACGAAACGTTGTATGCGATTCATGCCGACTTGTCGCAAAATTTAAGCGTCGAAACCTTGGCGGGTAACGTTGCGATGTCGGTCTTTCATTTTAACCGCATTTTTAAAGAAGTCGTCGGCGAGAGCGTTCATGCGTATGCGAAGCGCGTCAAACTCGAACATGCCGCCAACGTGTTACTTTTCACGCCCGAGGCAACGATTACGCATATTATGCGCGAAGTCGGATTTCACTCCAATGCTTCTTTTACGCAGGCTTTTAAAGAAAACTTCGGCGTTACGCCCAGTAAATGGCGCGAAGTCGACCAAATCAATGCCCATCGCGATTTGAGTTTTTCGGGGAAACCCTTACATGTCAAAGTGGCGGCGATGCCTTCGTTCGAGGTTGCCTACGTTCGGCATAAAGGTTACGACAAGAGTATTCAAACCGCATGGTTAAAACTTCAGGCGTGGGCATTGCAAGAGGGTATCGCGTTTAACGCGCAAACCATGATCGCCCTGCACCATAGTAATCCGCGTTTTGTCGAGGCTTCTAAATGCCATTACGTTGCGTGTTTGGAGCTTCCCAAAACACGCAAATTTTACCGAAGCGGTGAAATCGGCGTGATGAAAATACCGCAAACCTTTTGCGCAATTTTCTCGTTGCAAGGCGTCTACGGCGATTTGAAAAAGTATATGGACGTCATTTACCATGAATGGTTCCCTAAAAGCGATTATGAAAAAGTCTCTTTACCTTCGTTTGCGATCTATCGGCAAAACCACTTCATCGATCCGTGCGAACGGTTCGACCTTGACTTTTGCGTTCCCGTACGGTTTAAGTAAAAGCCGGATTTTGATCGCATCTTTATTTTTTAAGAGTATAATTTTGCAAAAAAAGAAGCTTCATGATGAAATATCCTCCCTTATTTATTAGTGCAACCAATACCGATATCGGTAAAACCTATACGACGCTTAGGTTGCTTGAAACATTGAGCGAACAAGGCTTGAAAGTCGGCGTGATGAAACCTATCGAGACGGGCGTAGCTCCTGTTCCTTTGGACGGGACGCTTTTGTTCAAGACTGCCAAAGCGCACAATAAGGCGTTAGAATCGTTGACGATTCACGACATCGTTCCGTACCGGTTTGAATTGCCCGCGGCGCCGTATGTCGCCAAAGGACGTAAAAAAATCGATCCGGACGTTTTACGCCATGCTTATGAAAAGATCGAAGCTTTAAGCGACATCGTTTTGATTGAGGGGGCGGGCGGTTTGCTCGTGCCGATCGAAGAAGATTTTTACATGTACGATCTGATGCGCCTTTTTAACGCCCGAACGCTCTTGGTGGCGCACGATAGATTAGGGTGCATCAACGATTTATTGCTTAATTTGCATTTGTTGGATTCTTTAGGCGTCGATAACTACGAATGGTGCGTCAATTCCAAATGCGCGGAGGATCGTGCGGCGTTTGAGAAGATTTCCCTGCCGTTTTTAAAAAAACTCTTCGGCAGGGTTTTAAGCGTGCAAGACGATATGTCCGCAATCGCACGCAGTTTAGTAACTTACCGTGACGTTAACGCGAATATAGTCTAAAGGACGATCGGAGTATTTGACGATCGGTTGGTTTTTATAATACGCGGTGTTGCGAAAAAGCGGCGCACCGTCGTTTCGTTCTTCGTAACGCGTCGTACAACGTCTTTGCGTTTTATACGTCGGTCCCGAATTGTTTTCCGCAACGTTTTTCCCGACCATCGTTCCGACCACCGCTCCGCCGATCGTTGCCGCCGTTTTACCCGTTCCGCCGCCGACTTGATGACCTAAAACGCCGCCGGCGACACCGCCGATAATCGCACCCACGGTTCCTTCGTTTCCCGAAGAGGAAGAGGGCACTTCGACTTGTTCGTCCCAACACTCTTGATACGGAACGCTTGTGGATGAGCCGTGGTATTCTCGTTGGCTATTGGAGACGCGAACGTCTTCTTGAAACGTAAAACTTTCGGCATAAAGTGCAGAAGCGAAAAGGCATAAGCATGAGAGATAAAGGTGTTTTTTCATAACGTTTTTCTCCTTTTTTTCGGAATTGTAGCACATCTTGAACAATAAAACGTTAATCAAACTTACAGTCATGCTTTGTTACAATTTTGGCAGATTTTGCAAGGAGCAACGCGTGAAACATTTGATCAATACGCGAGATTTTTCGTTGGAAGAAGTCGAACATATCTTGGCGCGCGCCGATGAATTTTTAGACGAAAAACCAAGAGATATTTTGAACAATAAAACGGTCATTACGATTTTTTTCGAAAATTCGACGCGAACGCGCAGTAGTTTTGAAATTGCCGCAAAACGGCTCGGTGCGATGGTCGTGAGTTTGGACGTTTCGCGTAGTTCTTCGAGCAAGGGCGAAACGCTTTTCGATACGGCGGCTAATCTTGATGCCATGGGGCCCGATGCGATCGTCGTGCGACATAAAAGTTCCGGTGTTCCGCATATTTTAGCCAATTACGTCAATTGCCCTATCGTAAACGGCGGCGACGGCTCGCATGCCCATCCGACGCAGGCTTTGTTGGACCTTTTTACGATGCGACGCCATTTCGGCGACGTGCGCGGTAAAAAGGTCGCGATCGTCGGCGATATTAAAAATTCCCGCGTCGCCAACAGCAATATCGAGCTTTTAGGCCGTATGGGCGTCGAGGTTATTTTGGTCGCTCCGCCGCATTTCCTACCGCAAACGCATTTACGTACCTCCCATCGCATCGAAGAGGTGATCGACGACGTCAACGTCATCATGAGCCTTCGCACGCAAACCGAACGCCATACCAATCAAATTTACGCTTCGCTCAAAGATTATGCGACCGATTTTTGCATTACGTCTAAGTTGATGAAAGATCGCGATATTATCGTTTTGCATCCAGGCCCCGTGCATCGCAACGTGGACGTAGACGATTTTATGATGAAAGATCCGCGGTCTAAGATTTTGGAGCAGGTTAAAAACGGCGTTGCCGTTCGAATGGCGGTTTTGGAGAAGCTGATTGCCCATTGAGTTCGTTCAAACGCTCAATCGCTTCGGACAACAACGTACGCCTTTTTTCTTTGTCGTCGATTATAACATTAAACAGTTTTACGCCCAAGTGCTTTCAACGCTTGATCCGGATATTTTGTATGCGCTCGATGCCGAGCCTCCTTCTTTGAAACAGACGTTTACGTTTGAAAAATCGTTTCCGGATTTTCACAATTACCTTCGTAAAATCGAGGCGGTTCAAGAAGCGATACGCTCGGGCAATACCTACCTTCTCAATTTGACCGCACCGACGTTGTTGCGCGGCGATTTAGACCTTCGCGCGATTTTTCATGCGGCAAACGCGCCCTTTAAACTCTGTTTTAAAGATCGGTTCGTCTGCTTTTCGCCCGAACGTTTCGTCAAAATCGAAAACGATTGCATTATGGCGTATCCGATGAAGGGAACGATCGATGCAAGCATCGATAATGCGAAAGAGCGTATTTTAAACGACGAAAAAGAAAAAGCCGAACATGTGATGGTCGTTGATCTTTTACGCAACGATCTTGCACGCGTCGCGACAAACGTCCGTGTCAAGCGTTTTCGTTACGTCGAGGCGATCCAAGCGGGCGAAAAAGAGCTTTTACATGTCAGTTCGCATATTAGCGCGTGCTTGGAGCCGACATGGCATGATCGTATCGGCGAGATTATCGCCGATTTATTGCCGGCGGGGTCGATCAGCGGAACGCCGAAACGAAAAAGCGTCGAGTTGATCGACCAAATCGAAGGCTATGAACGCGGTTTTTTTACCGGAATTTTCGGCGTATACGACGCAAAAGGGCTAAACAGTGCGGTGATGATCCGTTTTATCGAAAAAACCGATGAAGGGTTTGTCTATAAAAGCGGCGGAGGAATCACGCTTTTAAGCGATCCTCTGAAAGAGTACGAAGAGGTGTGCCATAAAGTCTATATCCCCGTGCTTTGAAACGATTAAGGCCATTGATGGCACGTTATTGCATTTGGAGTACCATCAAACCCGTTTCGATCAAACGCGGCGAACGCTTTTTACATGTCAAGAGCCGATCGCGCTTGCACGGGCGATCATTCCGCCTTGCCGCGGCGTTTTTCGCGTATGCGTCGAATACCGTGAGGCAATTACGCGCATCGACTACCGTGCATACGAACCTACGCCGATACGCACGATTGCTTTGGTCGAAAGCCCGCTTGCGTACGACTACAAATATTGCGATCGCGAAGCGTTGAATCTGCTGAAACGCGACGATGCCGATGAGGTGTTGATCGTTTGTCACGGCGAATTAAAAGATACGACGATCGCCAATATCGCTTTATGGATCGACGGCGAATGGAAAACCCCTTTGCGTCCGCTTTTGGAAGGAACGACACGGGCAAGATTGCTGGCGCAAGGGAAGATTAAAGCCGAAAGTTTATCCGTAGGAGACATTCAAAAAGCTCGAAAATTTGCTATAATGAATGCTCTTAGAGGATTTGAAATTCTTGAAAACGTATGTGTGAAGGACTAAGTATTGAATTGGGATTTATCCGCTTTATACAAGCACGAATCTGACTTAGAAGCAGATTTGAACGAGGCACGAAATCGTGCGATCGGTTTTGAGAACGTTTGCAAAGGCAAGCTCAAAGAGCTGAGCGGTCACGAATTTTTAGAATCGATTCGTGAGTACGAGGCAATTAATGAGATTTTGGGTCGCATCATGACGTATGCTTTTTTAAACTTTGCGACCGATAGCGACAAAGGCGGTTTTTTCGCCCGTTACCAGCAAGAGCAAAGCCGTATCGGCGAGCATTTGCTGTTTTTTGAACTTGAATTTAACAAACTAACGAAAACCAAGCAAGAAGAGCTCATCGCGCTAAGCCCGCATTACGCCTTTTATTTGGAATCGCTTATCGAAGAAAAACCCTATCAGCTTTCGCAAAAAGAAGAGCGTATTTTATTGAAAAAAGAGATGACGTCCGCTTCGGCGTTTAGCCGTTTGTTCGATGAACACTTTAGCCGATTGACGTTTAACTTTGAAGGTCAAAAGCTCTCCGAAGAAGAGATTCTCAGTAAGCTTCAAGACCCCTCCCGCGAGGTACGCAAAAAAGCCGCCGACGCTTTTACGAAGGGCTTAAAACCCCATCAGCCTTTGTTGGCGTATATTTTTAACATGATCAAAACCGATTTGGCAAGCGAATGTGAACTTCGCAGTTATAAAAATGCCGAACAACCGCGCCATTTAGACAATAAAATCACGCAAAAAAGCGTTGATGCGCTCATCGCCGCCGCCGAAAACAGTTTCCACCTCGTGCATGAATATTATGCGTTGAAAGCCAAGCTTTTGGGATTGGAAACGTTGTACGAGTACGATCGTTACGCACCTCTGGAAGAGAGCAAGGCGTGCTATGATTTTGAAAACTCGAAACAGATCGTCTTAGACGCGTTTGCCAAATTTAATCCCAAATTTTACGAGATCGCTTCAACGGCATTTACGCAAGGTTGGATCGACGTTTTCCCTCAAACGAAAAAACGCGGCGGCGCATTTTCGCATCCGGCGACGCCTAGCACGCATCCGTACGTGTTGCTCAACCACACCGATACGCGGCGTGATCTGTTTACCTTGGCGCACGAGCTTGGGCATGCGATTCATCAGTATCTTTCCCGCGACGTCGGTTATTTAGGCAGCGATACGCCCTTAACGACCTCCGAAACCGCTTCGGTTTTTGCCGAAATGCTTGTTTTCGACGCCATTAAAGAGGGATTGAGCTTAGACGAAAAACGCTCTTTATATGCCAGTAAAATCGAAGATATTTTTTCAACGCTTTACCGTCAGATTAACTTTACGACGTTTGAGCGCAAAGTGCATGCGCATGAAGGCGAATTGGATACGGCAACGTTCAATCGTTACTGGATGCAAGAGAGTCAAAAAATGTTCGGTTCGAGCATTACGCTGAGTTCCAACTATCATTTGTGGTGGAGTTATATTCCGCATTTTATTCATTCTCCGTTTTATTGCTACGCTTACAGTTACGGGCAATTGTTGGTACTTGCGTTGTACGGTCTGTATAAAAAAAGCGATAAAGCGACGTTTGTCCAACACTATACGAGTTTTTTAAGTGCCGGAGGAAGTCAAAGTCCTAAGACGTTGATTCAAAAATTCGGATTTGACATCGACGACGAGCGTTTTTGGCTTTTGGGTATCGGCGAAATCGAAAACTTACTCCAAGAATTCAAAGGAATGTGCGATGCTTGACGCTTTATTGGGGGACGAAGAGTTTTGTCAATTGATGAAGAAGCACGGTAAAGAGATGGTGGAGTTGCTTTTAAAACGAGGCGTCCATTTTTCCGTTTTGACCAATATTGCCGATGTGACGTTTGATCCGGAACTTCCGCCTGAGATTCGACAAAATTTTAAACCCATTACGATGTTTTATTTGGCGGGTTATACGTTTGAAAGTACGCAGGTGTATAACGGGACGATCAGTTTTGAAGCGGGATTCGGAAGCCATAATTTCGGCTCTTTGGTGACGTTCCCGTTGGAGTCTATTTTACAAATTATCGTCGAGGAAGTGCCTATTTTTATTAACCTCGGTACCGCTTCTAGCAAAAAAGCACCCAAAGAAGACAAATCAAACGGGCTTCAACGCTCCATGAGCGCATTTCTCTCCAATCCCCACAATCAAAAATTGATTAAAAAATAACGAAGGATCGAAGAAGGCGGGTTGTACGAAACAGCCCGCTTTGATTCTTACATGTAAGCTTTACATGTAAGAAGTCGTTAACTCTTGAGCTCTTGTTTGCTCATAATGTAATTAATGACGTTATCAATCAAAGCATCGTGTTTGCGGTCTTTGATATGGCAAAGATAGAGCATTCGCGTGAGTTTAAGCCCTTTCATTTTCGTCGTAAACAGTAAGCCTTGCTCGACCTCTTCGCTAATAATATGTTTCGAGAGAATCGATACGGTCGGTTTTTCTTCGATGTTGGCTTTCATCAGCGTATTTTTGACGGCGGTCGAACTCGTGACGATACTCTTGACTTTAAAGCTTTTGCAATCGATGTCCATCTTCTCAAACGTTTCGTGAATGATTTTACGCGTGTTGGACTCCTCTTCGCGGCAAATCCAGTTGTAGGCGAGTAAATCTTCTTTGCGAACGATTTTGGGAAGCGGTGAACGGCTGGTAATGACCAATTCGTCTTCAAGCCATTCGCGATAGATAATTCCTTCTTGGAAAATCGGTGCTTCGATCAATGCCAAATCGATCTTTTTATCGAGCAATTTTTCGGTAATGCCCGCGGCGTCTTCGACCTTAAGCATCACGTTGTTTTTAATCGCTTCTTGGATGTCGTTGAGAAAGTTGGGCAGGATATAATTTCCGATGACGGGAGAGGCTCCCAAGACGAAAATAACCTCTTTGTTGACGAGTCGTAACATCTCGCGTTCCGCCGCTAAAATCTGTTTTTCGAGTTTAACCGCGACTTTGAAAAGTTCTTCGCCGGCGGTCGTTAATTTAATGCCGTTTTTTTTACGATCGACGATTTGCAAGTCCAGATATTCTTCTAAAAGCTTAATTTGCTGCGTAACGGCGGGTTGACTGATGCCGAGTTTTTTAGAAGCTTTTGAAAAGCTTTTTTCGCGAACGACCGTCAAAAAGGTTTCTATTTTAGAGAAATCTTTTAACATAAAAATCCTTGTAATTTCGTAGTGTATAACCGTGCTTCGTTTGAGCATTTTATTATAACCAAAAATAATAGTAAAAACAATGACGACCTGCTTTGCGCGCTCTTTAGAGGTTTGCTTAAACTTTTTTTGCTATAATAAAAATAAAAAGTAGACCGAACGATGCAAGATGTAGCCACACTGAACGAATCGCAACAAAAAGCCGTTGAATGTATCGACGGTCCTATTTTGATTTTGGCGGGAGCCGGTAGCGGTAAAACGAAAACGATCACCGCTCGCTTGGCGTACCTTTTAGACCAAGGCATTCCTCCGTCCAATACGTTGACCCTAACGTTTACCAACAAAGCCGCAAGCGAAATGCGCGAACGTGCGATGGCATTGCTGGGAGATCACCAGTCGTATCCTCCGCTATTGTGTACGTTTCACAAATTCGGGTTGCTTTTTCTGAAGTTTCACATCGAGAAAATCGGGCGAAAAAACAGCTTTGTCGTGATCGATACCGATGATAAAAAACGCATTTTAAAAGCACTCAATACTTCGACGGAGTTACCGACCGGTATGATCTCAAGCGAAATTTCGCGCTATAAAACTTCCTTGCTCGATCCGCAAACGGCATGGGAAAAAGCCGAACAAAAGCACTATCAAAGCATCGCTAAAATCTACGAACGTTACGAAACGTATCTGCAAGAGAACAATCTGGTCGATTTTGACGATTTGCTGGTTTTACCCTATCTCATTTTAGAAAAAGACGAAGCCTTGTGCGAAGAGATGAGCCGACGTTATCAGTACATCATGGTCGATGAATATCAAGACACGAACGAATTGCAGTACAAACTGCTTCGCAAACTCTGCCATACGCACAACAATCTTTGCGTGGTCGGCGACGACGATCAAAGTATTTACGGTTGGCGCGGCGCGAACATCAAAAATATTTTGGAATTTCACGAATCGTTTGACGACGTGACGATTATTAAGCTTGAAAAAAATTACCGCTCAAGTGCTCAGATCCTTAAAGCCGCCAACGATTTGATCGATCATAACCGCGGACGTATCGGAAAAGTTTTGGAGAGCACCAAAGGCGAGGGAAAAGAGATCGAAGTGATCGAATCGAGCGACGAGAATCAAGAAGCCTCCACGATCGCCAAGCGCATTAAAAAACTGATCGAAAGCGGCGTCAATCCTAAAGACATTGCCGTTTTGTACCGCATTAACGCCTTAAGCCGTTCTTTGGAAGAGGGACTCAATAAAGCGCAAATTCCTTACAATATGGTCGGCGGCGTCAAATTTTACGAGCGTGCGGAAGTTAAAGACGTGATTAGCTATTTGCGTATGATCGCCAATCCGCATGACGATTTCTCCATTAAACGCATTATCAACCGCCCCAAACGCGGACTCGGGAAAGTGACGATGGAGCGTATTTTTAAAGCTGCGTACGATCAACGTTTATCGGTGTACGAATACATCGGTAAAAACGAAGAGATCATCGAGAAAGAAGCGACGAAGAAAGCGGCCGTCGCTCTCAAAGCGTTTGTGCAAAATATCGACCGTATGCGCGAGATTCAACAAAATTCTACTTACGACATGATCGATGCGATCGAAGAGGCGTTTGCGATCAAGTCCTATTACGATAACCAGCCCGATTCGGTGGAAAGGCTTTCAAATATCGACGAATTTTACGGACTTTTCCGCGATTACGTCAAACAGAATCCGCAGATGAACGTGGACGATTTTCTTAACGAACTTGCGCTTCAAAGCGACCAAGATCAAATCGACAGCGAAAATATTTCGATTATGAGCATTCATGCCAGCAAGGGATTGGAGTTTGAATATCTTTTCGTCATCGGCTTGGAAGAGGGTTTTTTCCCGTTGATCGGAGACGGAAGCGATATCGAAGAAGAAAGACGCTTAGGCTACGTCGCGATTACGCGTGCGAAAAAAGAGTTGACGCTGAGCTATTCGAGTAGCCGTTTTTACAAAGGACGCCGCGCCGAACTCAGTAAAAGCCGCTTTCTCAAAGAGGCGGGCGTCTGTGAGGGAAGTTTGATTTTTGAAAAGACGACGTCGTTTAAAAAAGGCGATTTGGTCAAACATAAGATTTTCGGTATCGGTCGCGTGAGCGAAGTCAGTAAAGTCGGTAGAGAATTCAAACTTCAAATTAATTTTAGCGGAACGAAACGCGATATTTTAGCGTCGTTCGTGGAAAAAATCTAATGTCAAATCGCCTTTTTGTCGCTTATAAACCCGAAGGTACGGTGTGCAACCATTTTTTAAGCCGCATCAAACGACGCTACGGCGTTAAAAAAGCGGGCTTTTCGGGAACGCTTGATCCCTTTGCCAAAGGCGTTTTGATCGTTGCTTTCGGAAGTTATACCAAGCTTTTTCGTTTTTTGAAAAAAGCTCCCAAGCGTTATCGCGCGACGCTTTGGATCGGCGCGCATAGCCCGAGTTTGGACATCGAGAAGATCGATCGCGTCGAGCAGATGATGCCTTTTCACCCTGATTCGATCGCCATTGTTTTAAAAAGCATGATCGGGCGAATAACTTACGTACCGCCTAAATATTCGGCAAAGAAGATCGAAGGCGAACGCGCGTACGATTTGGCGCGTGCCGATAAAGCGTTTGAGCTCAAACAGATTACCAGCGAAGTTTTTGACTGTACGTTGGTGCATTACGCGCATCCGTTTTTAACGTTTGATATCACGATCTCAGAGGGCGGTTACGTACGCAGTATCGGCGAAATGATCGCACGAAAATTGGGATTTGAGGGCGCGTTAAGTGCTTTGGAACGCTTGAGCGAAGGCGATTTTACGTACGAAAACGAACGTGCTTTAGCTCCTTTGGATTATCTGGATTTACCGAGAAATACGTATTGTGGTGATCCGAGCGATATTGCGTTGGGTCGAAAGCTTGCTGTTGAAAATTTCGACTGCCGCAATGAGGGCGTCTATGCCCTCGTCATCGATGAGGTCTTAAGCATTGTGCAAATCAGCGCAAATGGAGTAGAATATCTTCTCAATTCACTATCGCTCAAAGGCGTTACATGTTAATACTTACACGAAAAACCGGCGAGGGCATCGTTTTAAACGACAACGTCACGATACGCGTCGTTGAAATTTCCAAAGGTGTCGTGAAACTCGGTTTCGATGCGCCCAAAGAGACGTTGATCTTGCGTGAAGAGCTAGCGCGCGCCATCAAGCAAAGCAACATCGAAGCCAGTCGACATGTCGAAACGGAACTGCTTTTAAGTCTCAGCCAAAAGCTCAAATAATGCACTATTTCGCTCACGCTAAAGTCAATATTTTTCTGAAAATCGTCGGTACGCGCGGAAACTACCACGAACTTTATTCCCGATTTATGCGCGTTCGCGATCTGTACGACACGCTTTCTTTCGTCCCGAAACAAACGACGCAAGCGTTTGAATTGATCGGTGATTTTAATTGTGCGCTCGAACATAATACGCTTTACAAAATCTATCGCGTTTTGCAAGAGCAGGGATTTTCCAAAGAGATCGAGCGCGTGATGCAAACGTACGCCTTACATGTCAAGAAACAAATTCCGACGGGAGCAGGTCTTGGCGGCGGAAGCAGCGACGCGGCAACCTTTTTACGGATGCTAAACGACAGGGCAGGGCTTTTTTTATCGAATGAAGCGATGATGCGTATCGGCTCGCGCGTGGGAGCCGACGTCGCTTTTTTCGCCTCAGGGTATGAAAGTGCTAACGTCAGCGGCATCGGCGAAATCGTCGCATCATACGAAGAAGAGGCGTTGGAACTTGAGGTCTTCACGCCAAATCTTGCATGCGATACCGCACGCGTTTATGCGACTTTTCGGGAGTTTTTTTTAGCGTCGATCGCACCGCAAGACGCTTTGTCTATGCTCTCGTGCAAAAGCGCTGAGCTTTTAGCGTCGTATGAACCTAAACGGCTCAACGACTTGTACGCCGCGTGTTTAAAAGCCTATCCCGAGCTTTCGACGATGGCAAAAGAGGGATGGTTTTTTAGCGGTAGCGGCAGCAGTTTTTTTCGAATTAAAGCACACTAAAAGAGGTTTTTAAATGGGTGAACCCGTTGCACGCAATAAAAAAGCGTATCACGATTATGAAATTTTAGAAAAATTAGAAGCGGGAATCGTCTTGCAAGGCAGTGAGGTAAAAGCCATTCGCCAAGGCAAAATCAATCTCAAAGATTCGTTCGTACGATTGATTAAGGGCGAAGCGTTTTTACTCAATGCGCATATTTCGCATTTAAGTACCGCCAATCCGCATTTTACGCCGAACGAACGAAGCGATCGTAAATTATTGCTTCATATCAAAGAACTTCGAAAGTGGGATGCCAAAGTCGCAAAAGAGGGGCTGACGATCGTTCCTTTGTCGGTTTATTTTAATGCCAAAAATATCGTTAAAGTCGAAATTGCCTTGGTGCGCGGTAAAAACTTGCACGACAAGCGTGAGGATTTGAAGCGCAAAGATGCGGAACGAGAGGCTAAAACGGCTATCAAAAATCATCTTTATAAAGAGTAATTTACATATTATTTATATAAAGCATGTAGAATTTTGAAAAAATGAGGATGATCTTATGAAACATTTCTTACGACTTTTTTTGACAATAATGTCACTAATGTTTTTTATCGGCTGCGACTCTTCGACGCCCAAAGCATCGCCTAGCGTCGTCGAACCCTTTAAAGACGGCGATAAAGTCGAACTTAAAAGCGTTTCGGGCGCGAAAATAACGCTTTTGCGCCAAAACGGCGGATTTGTGATCGAAGACGATGAAGAGAAGATTCTTATGTTTGATATCTTCGGTACGTTTTGTGCACCTTGCCAAGAGGAAGCTCCTTCGTTGATGGACTTTCAGTTGCAAAACGCCGACAACGTGATATTAATAGGTCTCAACTTCTTTGAAGAGGTGAGCGACGAGTACGTGGTTGAAAATTTCGCCGCGAAATACAACGCCTATTATTTTATCAGTAACGCGGCTACCAATAAACGTTTGGTCGAGACGATTTTGCGTGATATTCAGTATAAAGCGACGTTGCAAGTTCCTTTTAAAGTCGTTTTGAAAAAAGGCGTTTATCAAAACGTTCGGGATATTTATACAAATCTTCCCGACACTAAATTTTACATCGGTAAAGTCGGTTTGGACGTGATTCAACGCGACATCGACCGTATCGTGGAAAAGTAGGAAAATATGCATTCAAAGGCGCAAGGGGAAGTTCAAAACGACACTGCCGAGGCGATCAGGGTTCAAGAGCCTAAACTCTATAAAGTTTTGCTTTTAAACGACGATTACAGCAGTATGGATTTTGTGATTAAAGTCTTGATGCAAGTCTTTCATCATCGTTTTGAAAAAGCCGCCGAAATTATGTTAAACGTACACGAACAAGGCAAAGGCTTATGCGGCGTTTACGTTTACGAAATCGCCGAAACCAAAGTGGCACGCGTGCGTAAAATGGCGAAAGAGGAGAAATTTCCCCTTCGCGCCGTCATGGAAGAAGATTGAAAGGATGAAAAATGGTTAGTCAAGAACTCAACTTCGTTTTCAACGACGCGATGACGTTCGTTCGCAAACATCGCTATGAATATATCACGATCGATCATCTTTTTTACGCGCTTTTAAGCAACGAGAGTATCGTCGATCTTCTGATCAATTGCGGCTTAAGCATTACGTTCTTGCAACGTTCCATGGAAAAATATTTTGCCGCACATCCTCAAATCGTACCGAACGAAGAGAATTACGAGCCCGTCGAAACGGTCGCATTAACGCGCGTCATCGAAACCATGATGTTACATGTCAAAAGTGCGGGAAAAAGCGAAGCGAACGTTTACGATCTTTTGATCGCGATGATGGACGAGCCCAACGCTTTTTGCGTTTCGCTCTTGGTTCAACAAGGCGCGGACAAGCTCTTGATTACCGAAGAGGTTACGGCGATGAGTGCACCGGAACACAAAAAGAGCGAAAACAACGAAGAAGCGGGCGAAAGTGCTTTGGCAAAATACACGCTCGATCTCATCGCTTTAGCCAAATCCCATCAAATCGATCCGCTCATCGGACGAAGCGAAGAAGTTGCCCGCGTGATGCAAGTGTTGTGTCGCAGAAAGAAAAACAATCCGATCTTAGTCGGAGAACCCGGCGTGGGTAAAACGGCGATCGTGGAAGGTTTGGCCAAAAAAATCAGTGAAAACGACGTTCCCGAAATTTTGAAAAACACGCCCGTTTATGCCCTTGATATGGGCTCTTTACTTTCGGGAACCAAGTATCGAGGCGATTTTGAGAAACGTCTCAAGGAGATTTTGAGCGAACTCGAGCAAAAAAAAGGGGCGATCTTATTTATCGACGAAATTCATACGATCGTGGGAGCGGGTGCAACCGGAAGCGGTTCGATGGACCTTTCCAATTTGTTAAAACCCTCTTTGGCGTCGGGAAAGATTCGTTGTATCGGCGCGACGACGTACGGAGAGTTTCGTAATTTCTTCGACAAAGACAAAGCACTCAGCCGTCGTTTTGCCAAAATCGACGTTTTAGAACCGAGTCTTGAAGATTCTTTTTTGATCTTAAAAGGGTTGAAAAGCAGTTACGAAAAGCACCACGGCGTCAAATATCCAAATGAAGTGATTCGCGCATCGGTCGAGTTGGCGAAAAAGTATATCAACGATAAATTTTTACCCGATTCGGCGATCGATCTGATCGATGAAGTGGGGGCATCGTTTCATTTAGCGAAAAAACGTAAAAAAGTCGTGGAAATGAGCGATATTGAAGCCGTCCTTTCACGCGTAGCGCATATACCAAGCCCGAACGTCAGCAAAGACGAGGGCGAGATTATGCAACATTTAGAAGCGCACCTTAAAGCGAAAATTTTTGGACAAGACGCGGCGATCGAGGCATTGGCAAAAGCAATCAAACGTAGCCGTGCGGGACTGGGGAATCCGACCGCACCGATCGGAGCGTTTTTATTTGCAGGCCCTACGGGCGTGGGAAAAACCGAAGTCGCCAAACAGCTTGCGTATGAATTGGGCGTCCATTTCGAGCGTTACGATATGAGCGAATACATGGAAAAACATACCGTAAGCCGCTTGATCGGCGCACCTCCGGGATACGTCGGTTACGATGAGGGCGGACAGCTCAGCGAAGCGATTAAAAAGCACCCGTATACCGTATTACTCTTAGATGAAATCGAAAAAGCGCACCCCGATATGTTGAACATTTTGCTTCAAATTTTTGACAGTGCGACGTTGACGGACAATAACGGAACCAAGATCGATTTTCGCAACGTTATCATCATTATGACCTCCAATCTGGGAACGAAAGAAGCCCCGACGATGGGTTTTACCAAGAGCGAGAGTTCGCGAACGGATCATGCGATTAAAGAGTTTTTTTCTCCCGAGTTTAGAAACCGATTGGATGAGGTGATTCATTTTGCGCCTTTGAGTGAATCCGTGATGATCCATGTCGTGGAGAAGATGTTAAACGAACTTGGCGAGCAGCTTAAAAACAAACATGTCGAAATTCAAGCCACGCCGGCGGCGAAAAAATACCTTGCCGCGGAGGGTTACAGCAAAGAGATGGGCGCGCGCGTGATGCGTCGCGTGATCGCTGAGCGCATTAAAACAACCCTTTCGGAAGAGGTGCTTTTCGGTCGGTTAAAAAACGGCGGGCTTTGCCGTATCGATTGTAAAGCCGATCAATTGGTCTTCACGTACAGCGGTGGCAACTAAAATTCTTATTCCCAAACTGCACCCGCGCGAGCATACGTTTCCCGATCCTCATTGCGCGAGTGAAGAGGGACTTTTAGCATGGGGCGGCGATTTGAATTCCGATCGCTTGTTACGCGCTTACGAGCAAGGTATTTTCCCGTGGTTCAACGAGGGCGATCCGGTGTTATGGTGGTCTCCCGACCCACGACTCATCCTTTATCCGAGTGCGATAAAAATTTCCAAAAGTTTAACCAAAAGCCTCAAACATTTTGAGATTCGCTACGACACCTGTTTTGAAACGGTGATGCGTCAATGTTGGCAAACGCGGTTGCAAAAGGGACAAAACAGCTGGATCAGCGAAGCGTTAATCGAAGCGTTTTGCGACTTACATGTCAAAGGCTTTGCCCATTCGGTCGAAACGTTTTTCGAGGGGGCGTTGGTCGGCGGTTTGTACGGGTTGCATTTGGGCGGTATGTTTTGCGGCGAGTCGATGTTCTCAACAAGACGCGATGCTTCTAAAGCCGCCTTGGTCGGACTTTGTCGAAAAATAGATGCGTTGGGAGGCGATTTTATCGATTGCCAATTACCGACCGATCATCTCAAATCCTTAGGAGCGATCGAAATAAGCCGCGAGACGTTTTTGGGCTTTCTCCACGAGACGGTGAATAAAAAGACGATTCAAACGTGGAATACTCCTGTCTCATCGGAGCCTTTAGAAGCGTTGAAGCTTTAAGCGGTCGTTGAAGCGTCTAAGATTAGTTTATAAAAAAAAGAGTATGATGCATTCACGGTTTTAGCGGCGGCGGGCTTTTTAAAGCCTTGGTTCAAACTTTTACTTTTATTTTATGTTTCTCTTCTCGTGAAACCATAAATGGAAAACAAAAGGATGGAAAACAAGTTTTCGGACACGTAACCAAGTCTGAAAATAGGAAAACAAAGAAATGGAAAACAAACATGGAACACACTCAACAACACTACCTTTTTACCTCAGAAGTCGTTAGCCCCGGACATCCGGACAAATGCGCGGATATTATCGCCGACAGTATCGTCGATACGCTTTTAATCAACGATAGCAATTCACGCGTCGCCAGCGAAGTTTTCGTTGCGGGCAAACACGTCGTTATCGGCGGCGAAGTCAATACCAAAACGATTCTTTCGTTTGAAGATTATGAAAAAATCGTCAAAGACGCGCTGATTAAGATCGGCTATAACGGCAAATCGGCATTTACCAAAGCGCAATGCCTCCATCCGGACGATCTTAAAGTGCAAGTATTACTCAATCAACAAAGCAGCGACATTAACCAAGGCGTCGATCAAGAAAGCGGCGAGATCGGTGCGGGCGATCAAGGCATTATGTTTGGATTTGCTTCGTGCGAAACGGCGGATTTGATGCCCGCCGCGATTACGTACGCACGTATGTTGTGCGATAAAGTGTATAACTACGCTTTGATTCACAACCATAAACTCGGGGTTGATATTAAAACGCAAGTGACCGTTGATTACGGTACGAAAAAAAATTTTGAAGAGTGCAAGCCTCAGCGTATTCATACGATCGTCGTTTCGGCTCCTTCCAACGAAAATATGACGATCGAAGAAGTGCGTTCGTTGATAAAAGGTCTCATCGACGATACGGGGCTACCTACGGAGCTTTACGATCCGAACAATACGATTATTCACATCAATCCTACCGGACGTTACGTCAACCATAGTTCGCTTCACGATTCGGGTTTAACCGGACGCAAGCTCATCGTCGATAGCTTCGGCGGTTATTCTCCTATCGGCGGCGGCGCGCAATCGAGTAAAGATTATACGAAAGTAGATCGTAGCGGTCTTTATGCCGGACGTTGGATTGCGAAAAATATCGTTGCGGCGGGTTTGGCGAAAAAATGCTCCGTTCAACTCTCCTACGCGATCGGCGTAGCAAAACCCGTTTCGGTTTCGGTCGATACCTTTGGAACGTTTACGAGTATCGGTGACGACGAGCTTTCGCAATTCGTTTACGAAACCTTCAGTTTAACGCCTCGTTGGATTACGCGTAAATTTGGATTGGACAAACCAGGTCCCGATACGTTTTTGTATGCCGACGTCGCGGCACGCGGACAAGTCGGTCAGAGCGACTATCCGTGGGAACAACTCGACGCCGTCGAATTGTTTAAAAATCTCAAAAAATAAAAAACACTCAGATCGCAACAAGCTTACATGTAAAGACGCCGCGGCGTCTTTACGGTAAGATCATACCGCTGATACCGCCGTTAGCGGCATGATAGATTACCGTTTGGTATTTTGCCGCATAATAACGAAGTAACAGGTGTTGCAGGGTTTGTTCGATGGAAGGTTCAAACCACGCATTGTTGCTTATGGCGATCATATAACGCGGATTTCCTTCAAACAGTTCATCTCTGGTAGCTTCAAAACAAATAGCACTTCTAAAGGTCGTTCCTTGAATGACGAAATCTTGCGGTGTTTTTGCTTTTTGATAATCTTGCGCGCCGTCGAAAAAGAGTCGATTAACGATTTTGACGATCCATTCGGGTAAAGGAACCTCTTCGCCGAAAGGCACTAAAATAATTTTATGGGCGATTTGCATCGTGCCGTCGGCAAAAAAATACGATGAATTGTAATAGCCGACGTTCTCTTCGTACGTCAGTGCTCCCGCAACGATGGCGATTTGTCGGGAGTAAGATTTGAGCTTTTCGATCACGGGCAAGGCACGATTCAAATACATCGGAAAGGCACTCTCAGGCAAAACGATCAGCTCGTCGCCGTTTTGAATCGCCGTTTCGATCAGCCGAAAATTTTCGTCCAATGCGGCTTCTTGATACGCTCTGTCCCAACGTTGCGACTGAGGGACGTTCGTCGTGGGCAGTGTCGCTTTGAGCGGCGGAATGCTTACATGTAAAGATTCTAGAGGGTAGTTCAAGGATGCAAGAAACGGAACGATTGCGACGATTTTGAGAGCTTTTGAGGGTATTTTCAACAGGGAAAGCGCCATAAGAAAAAGCCAAAGAGCCCACCACGTAGGCTTCATATAACTATCGAGGAACAAGAGATCGAGTTTGAACCAATTAAACTCAAACGGCGCGATAAAAATCGTAGCGACGAGAAGCGCGCTTTGGACGATAGGAAAAGTGCTGATGCGCGCGATTAGCCAAAAAAGAAACGCGTACGCCAACGCGACGCTTAGGATAATAAAAGGAATTAGAAACGCCAAATCGTAGTAGACAAAGCTAAAACTAATCCAATAAAACCATAAAATACCGATGAAAAAACCGCTCCAAAAATAGACGATACGATTTTCACCCAACAAAAGGTAGAATCCGATGCCCGCAAGAAGGGAATTTATCATGGGGATTGTAAGGTTTGCATACGCGAAATAGATGAAGGTGGAGAGGCATGAAGCGATAAGAAAGGCTTTTATTAGATAAATGCGTGTAAAATAGGATATTACAATTTTTTTCATAAAGGATTTCCATGCAAGGTTCTGCAAGTTTACTTTCTTCATTACTTCCACTCGTCGTGCTTTTCGCGATTTTTTATTTTCTTGTGATTCGTCCACAACAAAAACAAGTGAAGAAGCATAAAGAGATGCTCGATGCACTGAAAAAAGGCGATAAAATTATTACTAACGGCGGTTTAATATGCGAAGTCGTGAAACCTGAGGAAGATTCTATCAAAGTTAAGCTTAATGATGAAGGGATGATCGTAAAGGTTTCCAGAGACTTTATTTCAAAGAAAATCGATGAATAACACCGGAAAATTTAACTATCGTTTAGTTATTTTTTTAATAGCTATTATTTTCGGCGTGGGAATGTCCATTCCGACGTTTCTGCAAACGCAAAAAGGTGCGAAAGTCTCGTTAGGACTCGACCTTCAAGGCGGTCTTCATATGCTCTTAGGCGTCAAAACCGGGGAAGCGATTAAATCCAAAGTCAAATCGATTGCTTCAAGCGTCAAATTTTTTGCGCAAAGCAGCGATATTATTATCGACGATTTACGCGCGATCGAAGAGACGATTTCGTTTAGCCTTCTCGATAAAGACGAAGAGAAAAAAATCGACGAGATGCTCAAAACGATTAGCGGTTTGCAAGTCAATAAAGAGGCGTTAAGATATACGCTTACGTTGAGCGATAAAGAAAAAGATTTGATCAAAGAGTACGCGCTTTCCCAAGCCGTCGAGACGATTCGTAATCGTTTGGATCAATTCGGTTTGGCAGAGCCTAACGTCGCCAAACAAGGAAGCGATAAAATTTTGGTTGAACTTCCGGGCGTTAAAAATGCCGAAGATGAACAACGTGCGCGCGAGTTAATCGCCAAAGCCGCCCATCTTCAATTGATGGCGGTCGACGAGAAAAAGCAAGATCGTTCCGCGACGATGAGTCCGACCGAAGCGGAGCAGTACGGCGACATCATTTTAAGCGATGCGAAGAGTGATCATATTCGCTATATCTTGAAAGAAATTCCTATCTTAGACGGCAGTATGTTGACCGATGCGAAAGTCGGTTTTGATCAAATGCAACAACCCGTCATCAATTTTACCCTCAACTCCGAAGGTGCTAAAATTTTCGGCGATTTTACGGCCGGTAACGTCGGCAATCGCTTGGCGATCGTTTTAGACAATAAAGTCTATTCCGCACCCAATATTCGCGAACGTATCGGCGGCGGTAGCGGACAGATTAGCGGCGGCTTTAGCGTCAAAGAAGCACATGACGTTGCGATTGCGCTTCGTAGCGGCGCGCTTTTGGCTCCGGTAACCTTGCTTGAAAAACGAAGCGTCGGGCCTTCCTTAGGAGCGGATAGTATTCAAGCCAGTTTACTAGCGTTAATTTCAGGCTTCCTTTTAGTCTCCGGCTTTATGCTCTTTTATTATCGATTAGCGGGTGTTATCGCCAATATGGCATTGATCGTTAATCTCTTTTTGCTGATTTCGATTATGGCGCTTTTTGGAGCGACGTTGACCTTGCCGGGTATGGCGGGTATCGTCTTGACCATCGGTATGGCGGTCGACGCCAACGTTATCATCAATGAGCGGATTCGCGAACTCTTACGCCAAGGCGTCTCGATGAAACAAGCGATCGAACACGGCTACGAAAATGCCATGAGTGCTATTTTGGACAGTAACCTTACGTCGATTATTACCTCGGTGCTACTGTACGTATACGGTACGGGGCCGATTAAAGGATTTGCGATTAGTACGGCAATCGGTATTAGCGTATCGATGTTAACGGCAATTTTGGGAACACACGGTATTTATGACTTTTTTATGCCGCGTATCGAAAAAAGTAAAAACATTCACATGTGGTTTGGTATGAAGAGGAGTCATTAATGGAGTTTTTCTCACAGCATAAAGTATACGATTTTATGAAGGTAAGTCGTTTTTTTATTGTAACGACGCTTTCTTTAGCATTCTTCTCCGCCATTCTTTTTTTTAGCAAAGGGATGAGTTACGGAATCGATTTCTCCGGCGGAACGATCGTTCAGCTTAAATACGAACAACCGGCACCGATTCACGATATACGTCAGTTACTCGCGAAAGACAAAATATTCTCAGGTGCTTTAATTACTGAGTTCGGTTCTCCCGAAGAGGTCCAAATACGTTTTGCGACGACGACGGAAGGTGTCACGCAAGACGTAGGCGATATCGTACGAACGCTTTTAAAAGAAACGGGAAAATTCGATGTACGTAAAGTCGATATCGTAGGGCCAAAAGTAGGTGGAGAACTTCGCCAAAAAGGGATTATGGCGGCCGTGCTTAGTATGATAGGCATTATGATCTACGTCGCATTTCGTTTTGAGTGGACGTTTGCGGTTGCTTCGATTATTACGTTGCTTCACGACGTTGCTATCACTACGGGAGCGCTTATTCTCTTTAACGTTGAGATGAGTTTGGACGTCTTGGCGGCAATTTTGACCTTGATCGGTTATTCGATTAACGACACGATTATTATTTACGATCGTATTCGTGAAGAGCTCAAAAGTACCAAAGATATGGATTTGATGCACGTTATTAATACTTCCGTTTCCAAAACCCTTTCGCGAACGATTTTAACGGTATTGACCGTCTTTTTTGTCGTTTTTACCTTGTATCTTTTCGGCGGCGAGATTATTCACGGATTTAGTTTTACCATGTTGCTGGGTCTGATTATCGGTAGTTACAGCTCTATTTTTATCTCCGCACCGTTTTTGAAAGTGTTGGGTTTTAGCGTTGAAGGCTACAAAAATAAAATGGCACTTAAAGAGAAAAACAGACTGGAAAAAGCTAAAATGCGCTCACAGTACGAAAAAGGCACGGTATAGGAATTAAGATGCAGTACAATCCTTTAGAAATTGAAAAAAAATGGCAAGATCGCTGGCATGCAACGAATGCGTTCGAACCCCATAGCGATTTTGCGCAAAAGAAAAAATACATTTTAAGTATGTTCCCCTATCCGAGCGGTCGGATTCATATGGGGCACGTACGTAACTATACGATCGGCGATGCGATTGCAAGGCATTATCGTAAAAACGGCTTTAACGTTTTACACCCGATCGGCTGGGACAGTTTCGGAATGCCCGCCGAAAATGCGGCGATCAAGCACAAGGTCCACCCTAAAAAGTGGACGTACGAAAATATCGACTATATGCGTAACGAACTCTCCTCTTTAGGACTTTCGTTTTCCGCCAAACGCGAATTTGCCGCGAGCGATCCTTTGTACACGAAGCATGAACAGCGTATCTTTATCGAAATGTTTACTAAAGGGTTGGTCTATCAAAAAAACGCCGTTTTAAATTGGTGCAATACATGTCAAACCGTTTTGGCCAACGAACAAGTCGAAGAGGGATGTTGCTGGCGTTGCGACAATCCGGTCGAACAACGCTTGCTTCCGGGCTATTACCTTAAAATTACGCAATACGCACAAGAATTATTGGACGATTGCGATAAGTTGCGCGCAGGTTGGCCGAATCAAGTTTTAACGATGCAGGAAAATTGGATCGGTCGAAGCGAAGGTTTGGAATTTACGTTTGCTTTAACCCCCGAGTCTAAGGCAAAATTGGACGGAAAATTTGAAGCGTATAATGTTTTTACGACCCGCCCCGATACGATTTACGGGGTGAGTTATTCCGCCTTGGCGCCGGAACATCCGATCGTCAATTATCTGATCGAACATCGGCTTTTAAGCGAAGAAAAAACGGCGCAGATTAAAGCGATGCAACGTGTGGGTGCGCGTGAACGCGCCCAATCGGAAAAAGAGGGTGTTAGCTTAGGCATCGACGTGATTCATCCTTTAACGGGGAAAAGCGTTCCTGTTTGGGTCGCCAACTTCGTTTTGATCGAATACGGCGGCGGTGCGGTTATGGCGGTTCCCGCTCATGACGAACGCGACTTCGAATTTGCCAAAAAATACGATTTAGCGATTATTCAAAGCATTGAAACTGCTTTGCCTTTTGACGGAAGTGCGGCGACATGTGAATACGGTACGCTGGTGAATTCGGGAGAATTTAGTGGGCTGGATTCCAAAAGCGCACAAAAACGCATTATCGCCCGTTTTGAAGAAAAAGGCATCGGTACGAAAGTCGTTAATTATAAATTGCGCGATTGGGGCATTAGCCGTCAACGTTATTGGGGTGCGCCGATTCCGATGGTGCATTGTCCTAAATGCGGGCTCGTTCCCGAAAAATTTGAAAATCTTCCGGTTGCGCTTCCTGACGACGTCGAAATTTCGGGCGAGGGCAATCCTTTAGACAAGCACCCGACGTGGAAGTACACGAAATGTCCCGTATGCGGACACGACGCAACGCGCGAAACCGATACGATGGATACCTTTTTTCAATCCAGTTGGTATTTTTTACGTTACACGTCCGATCCGGCGTTTTGGAGCGACGTACCTTTCGATAAAGAGAGCGTTAATTACTGGATGAACGTCGATCAATACATCGGCGGTATCGAACATGCGATTTTACACCTGTTGTATTCGCGCTTTTTTACCAAAGTGCTTCGCGATTTGGGATACGTGAATTGCGATGAACCGTTTGCCAATCTTTTAACCCAAGGCATGGTGCTCAAAGACGGTTCGAAAATGAGCAAAAGCAAAGGCAATACGGTTGATCCCGATTCGATAATTAAGACTTACGGAGCGGATACGGCACGTCTGTTTATTCTTTTTGCCGCACCGCCTCAAAAAGAGCTTGAGTGGAACGATAGTGCGGTGGAGGGGGCGTTTCGCTTCATCAAACGGTTTGTTCAAAAAAGCGAAAACGTTCGTACATGTAAGGCTTTGCCGAACATCGATCATGCAACTCTTTCCAAAGCATCGCAATACGCACGTAAAAAAGTCTACGAAGCACTTAAAAAATCCAATGAGGTTTTCGAGGGAAGTTACACGTTCAACACTTTAATCGCCGCATGCATGGAAGCACTCAATGCACTGAGCGAACAAAACGATTCGGATGTTTGGACGGAGGGGTATTTTATTTTGCTCAACCTTTTGGAACCGGTGATCCCGCATACGTGTTGGGAACTTAGCGAAGATCTTTTTACATGTAAAAACTTTACGACGATTGCATTAAAAGAAGAGGTTTTTGTCAGCGATAGTATGATTTTGGCGGTCACGGTTAACGGTAAAAAACGCGCCGAGATCGAAGTGTCTACGAGTATTTCTCAAGAAGAAGCTTTAAAATGCGGCAAAGAGAGTGCGGCAAAATGGCTGGAAGGCATGACGCTTCTCAAAGAAATTTACGTTCCCAATAAATTGATCAATCTGGTGGTAAAGTAGTATGAAACAACTTTTTCTTGGACTTGTCGTTCTCCTATGGCTCGGCGGATGCGGGTATAAACCCTCTTCGTATTATGCTAAAGAGGCTTTAGGCGATACGATTTATGCGGAAGTGAGTATTTCGAGGCAGGACCCAAGAAATAGCGTTTTAATTAACGATGCGATAAACGAAGCGATCGTAAGTCGCTTCGGTGCGAAGATTTCTACGAAAGAGCGTGCGGACACGATCTTGAAAGTACGTATCGACAGCCTCTCGTTTTCACCGACGATTTACGATAAATACGGTTACGTCAATGCCTATAAAACTTCGGTCGTTCTTTCGTTTACGTATGAGGCGAAAGATAAAAAGGTGGAAAAACTAACCGCTTCGGGAGAATACGACTTTTTTATCGCAACCAACAGCATTATCTCCGATACGAATCGTTATGAGGCGATTAAAGCGGCGTCAAGCGAAGCTTTGGACGAGTTTATTTCGAAAATTGCGATCAAAGGGCTACGCAATGGCAACCACCATCAATGAAATCATTAAAGAGTCTTTAGAGTCCATTAAAGCCGAACATCTTAGCCTAACGCCCGATAATTACGCGAAAGTCTTCTGTAAAGTCGCGAAGCAAAAAGGCGTTATCGTCGAAGATTGCCAAAAAGTCGAAAAGTACGTCAAAAAACTCGATGCGACGATTATCGCCGATATGAAACGCTTTAATATCGGCTCGGTGGACGAACTACTCTCGTTTCTCGTCGCCAAACTCAATCGCGCCAATGAAGGCGATGCTCTTAAAATGGTAAGTGCTTTAGCGTTGTTGACCAAACGCGTTTTGCAGGCAATTACTTTGTTGCATGACGCCAAAGCAACGAACCTTGCCAACGCATCTTTGGAGCGTTTGGATTTTCACCAAAACCTCCAATCCATTGAGTTAGTCAAAGAAAAATGGTTTGATTTTATCTCCAACTATGACGATAGTTACCTTAAAAAACTCGATGTGTTTGGGCATATCGCCAAAGACGATTTGGAGATGATGGTTCGAGACGTCTTGCGTTTGTTAAACAAAGACGATAGTTTGGAAATTTACAAAGGATTGGTTCCTCTGATCGTCGCTTCGTTATCGCCTTCCATCGCTTCGGGTATGAACGACGAACTTGCCAATATCGGACACGAACTTCGGGCTTCTCCCGAAGCGTTGGGTACGCCTGCTTTTCAAAAGGAGATTAAGCAGTTAATTTCTAAGCGTATTACGCTCGATAAAGAAGAAGTTAAAAAGAAAGTTGCCGCGTTGGACAAAATCTTGGACGAAATCAATAAAAAAATCGTTGATTTGATTCAAAGCAGCAATCTTAGCCATCAACAAGTCAAAATCATCCGTGCCGATTTACAAAAAATCGATTTTTCGCAAGACGGTTTTGAGAGCGTACATTCGAAACTTTTGCATATTGCCTCTTCTTTGGAAAACGAAACGCGTTCCTTAAGCGAAAAGATGATGAGCAATCAAGAGACCATTACCAAATTGCAAAGCCGTATCACGAAGCTAGAATCGGCGTTACTGGTCGCTAAGCAAGAGGTTAAAGAAGATTATCTTACGCACGTTGCGACGCGTAGGGCCTTATCAAACGAACTCGAACGCGTCGAAGATGCTTTTGCGCGCTATAAGGTCGATTATACGCTCTGTTTTATCGACATCGATCACTTTAAAAACGTAAACGATAGCTACGGACACGAAGCGGGCGACGTCATTCTTTCGACGGTCGGTAAGATTTTACGCAAGTATATCCGTCAGGTTGATTTTGCGGGACGTTACGGCGGCGAAGAGTTTTTAGTTATTTTACCGAGTACCGATTTGGCGCAAGCCATTCATTTCGCGGAAAAAATTCGAAACGTCATCGAGCAGTTTAAATTTTTATACAAAAACGAACGCATTAACGTGACGATCAGTTGCGGCGTCGCACAGCGTTCGCAATACGCTTCCAAAGAAGAAGTCTTAAACGCCGCCGATACGCTTTTATATAAAGCCAAAGAAAACGGGCGCAATCAAGTGATGCCTATTTTGTAAATGACGCTTTTTTCTTTTTTAGACCCTAAACCGCTTTCTTACGACGAGATCGACTATGAACGTATGCCAAGAACGTATCGTCGTATTGCATCGCACTTTAAACTTCCTCGTATCGTTCACGTCGTCGGTACGAACGGTAAAGGAACGACGGGACGCTTTTTAGCACAGATGTTACGCCATAACGGCTTTCACGTCGGACATTACACTTCGCCGCACATTCTTCGTTTTAACGAGCGAATCTGGATCGACGGGGGCGACGTCCAAGATGCGATTTTAGAAGCGTATCATCAAAAACTGCTTTCGTGGCTTGATGCAAAAGAGGCACAAGCTCTTTCGTATTTTGAGTATACGACGCTTTTAGCCATGGCTATTTTTTGCGATTTTTGCGATTACGTCGTTTTGGAGGCGGGGCTTGGCGGCGAGTTTGACGCGACCAACGTTTTTCCTAAAATACTTTCGATTGTAACGCCTATCGGGTACGATCATCAAGATTTTTTAGGCGACACGATCGAAGCGATTGCAACGACAAAGCTCAATAGCATCGCCAACGATTTCGTCTTAGCCGCACAATACGAAGCGAGCGTCGAAGTTTTGGCGCGTCAAAAAGCCCAAAGCTTACATGTCACGATGGTTCAGCCTCATTTTGACGCAAAAACATCTTACATGTTAGAATCGTATGTGTCTTCGTATACGAACGCCCCCTTTTTAATCAATAACTTTAAGACGGCGTTTTGTGCGTTAACCTTTCTTGGGTATGATATAACGTTTGAAAGTTTTTCCGTGGCGATGTTACAAGGGCGTCATCAAAAAATCCTTCCCAACGTCACTTTAGACGTCGGGCATAACGCAATGGCGGCTTTAGCATTAGCGCAAAGCTTTGAAGGGAAAAAAGTCGGGCTTATTTATAATTGCTATAAAGATAAAGATTACAGGGCGATTTTAAAACTCTTGGCTCCTATCATCGAAGAGATCTACGTGATTGCGATTCAAAGTCCGCGTGCGGTGGATGAAGCACGCTTATACGAGACGGCGAAAGAATACGGTTTGAAAATCTCCTCGTTTCAAGCGATTGATCCTCAAAAAGAGTATGTCGTTTTCGGCTCTTTCAGTGTTGCCGAGGCATTTTTAAAAGGGATAAAGTGAAAGATAAATTTACGGTTACGATCTCCGACGTACACGGTTCGCGCCATTTTTTATTGCACCAAGTCATTAAAAAATTTCTTTTGTATTTTACGCTTTTTGTCGCCTTAGTGATTCTTGTCGGCAGTTTCGTGATTCTTTTTCTGATGAAAGAAGTTTCTACTTTGGAATCAAAAAAAGAGAGCGCGATTAACGAACGCAATATTTTATTAGCGCAAAACGAGTCTTTACAAGAAGAAATTTCGGAAAAGTCGAAAGAGTACGAAGCGATTCGCGATAAAATCAGCAACGTCGAAGAGTTAATCGGTCTAAGAGCCAACGATGAAGAAGCGCTTGATACGCGTCTTGAGGAGATCGACGTAACCGTTTTACAGCAAAAAACCTTTTTTGACAATATCCCCAGCGGCGACGTGATGGCGTACAGTGAATTTTCTTCGCGTTTCGGATGGCGGGAAAATCCTATTTTAAAGCGTAAAGAGTTTCATGCGGGAACCGATTTGCGCGCACCGATCGGAACGCCTGTCTTAGCACCGGCGGACGGCGTTGTTAAATTTATTCAGTATAATCAAAACAGCGGTTACGGAAATGTCGTCTCTCTCAGCCATAATTACGGGTTTGAGAGTTATTATGCTCATTTGATGAACAAAGCGATCGTCAAAGAGGGGCAGTTCGTGAAAAAAGGGGACATCATTGCCTATTCGGGTAACAGCGGTATGTCCACAGGTCCTCATTTGCATTATGAAATCAAGTTTATAGGGCGTCTTTTAGACCCTGAAACCTTTTTACGTTGGAAAGGGTCTAATTTTACGGAAATCTTTCAAAAGGAGAAGAGAGTCACATGGGAATCTTTGATAAAACTAATCAATGCGCAGTACCCGCTTCCGAAACAACCATCGTAGCAAGCGGCGCAAAAGTCGAGGGTATTTTTCATTGCGAAACGCGTTTACATGTCGACGGTGAAATTATCGGTAAAATTCTTTCCGAAAGTATCGTGACGATCGGTAAACAAGGAAAAGTGAGCGGTGAAATCCGCGCAAGTCGGCTGATTATCAACGGACTTTTTGAAGGCAATGCCGATTGCGACAACGTCGAAGTCTTAGAAGGCGGAAAGCTTTTGGGTAAAGTGGTTTCCAAAGAGCTGATTATTGAAGCGAAAGCTATTTTTGAAGGCGAGAGTAAGATTAAAACCGCAAGCGAAGAAGCACCCAAACTCTCCTACGAAGGATAAAGGAATTTTTTGTTACAAGCCTCGTGTTACGAATTTTTAATATCCAAACCGGATACCCAACTCCTCGGCGTCAAAGGCGATAAAGAGGCATTTTTAGCCTGCGAAGTCGCACTTTACGTCGGATTTAAAGCGTACGTACTTCCCGATCTTCGGGCCAATTGCGGCGATGACTTACTCTCGTTTCACGACGAGATGTTCGTTTTGCTTCGAACCTTGCAGGCATTTTATCAAGACGCTTCGTCGAAAAAATTGCTGATTGTACCGATTCGAACGCTTTTGACGCCGCTTCCCAAACCTGAAATTTTTCAAACGATATCCTTGGAATTTGGCTCTCGCCTTGTGCTAGAATCATTTCGAGAAACGATGTTTTATTGGGGATACCGTTTTGTCGACGTGGTGCAAGGTAAAGGCGAAATTTCCGTACGCGGCGATATTATCGATCTTTTTCCTCCCGATCAAGACTATGCCGTGCGTATTTGTCTCTTCGACGATGAAATCGAAAGCCTTCGTTTTTTTGATTGCGAGACGCAAAAGAGCGATAAAGAAGAGCTTGAAAGCCTGAGGATTATTCCGGCTTTGTTTGCGCTCGATCAAACGCGCTACGAAACGATGGAGAAGCGTATAGAGCATCTCAAAAGCGATAGTTTTACCAAAGATATGCATTCGCTAGGTTTGTGGGTTTTGGGCGAGTATGCCGATAATTACGTGACGCGTTTTCGTATCCGCTTGGCAGGCGATATAGACGATGAACTAGAAGAGATCGCTTTGTTTAACGAAGAAGAAGCCGCATCGTTGCGCGCATTGCCGAAAATTCCCGAGGCAACGCGTTTTAGAGATATCGATATCGCTTCGAGCAATCTTAAAACGTTTTTAGAACTACATCGCGCTAAGAAAATTACGCTTCTTGCCAAAAACGAGCTTCTCTTACGGATGGCGGAACTCGATTCTTCGCAGACGAAATTTACCGAGAGCGAACGCATCGTTACGATTATGAGTCAAGACGAGGTTATTTTTTCGCTCAATAAACCCGTCGTCAAAGCCAAACGAAGGCGTGCAAATTTTGTACTCGATGAACTAAAAATCGGCGATTACGTGGTGCATGAGCACTACGGTATCGGTATTTTTAGAGGTTTGACGCCCATTAGCGTTTTAGGGGCGACGAAAGATTTCGTGCTCATCGAATACCTCGGCGACGACAAATTGCTATTGCCGGTCGAAAATCTTCATGTCATCGATCGTTACATCGGCGAAAGCGGCGGTTTAATCAGCGTCGATCGTTTGGGTAAAGGCAGCTTCCAAAAGCTGAAAGCCAAAACCCAAGAGCGTTTGATGGAGATCGCAAGTGAGATTATTGCGATTGCCGCAAAACGCGAGATGATTGAGGCTTTGGACATTGAAAGCTCCGCAGAAGCCTTGACGGCATTTCAAGACGATGCCGGATTTGTCTATACCGAAGATCAAAAACGTACGATTAGCGAGATTTTAAGCGACTTGCACAGCGGTAAAATGATGGACCGACTCTTAAGCGGCGATGTGGGATTTGGAAAAACCGAAGTCGCGATGAATGCTATCTTCGCAACCGTTCAACAAGGATACCAAGCTTTATTAATCGCACCGACGACGCTTTTATGTTCGCAACATTTCAAAAGTCTTTCAACGCGTTTTTCAAAATACGGTATTCGCGTCGCGCAACTCGATCGCTTTACCACGCCGGCACAAAAGCAAACGATTCTCAAAGGGCTTAAAGACGGAAGCTTACATGTATGCGTCGGGACACATGCCCTTTTTGACGTGGAATTGCACAATCCTGCGCTCATCGTTGTGGACGAAGAGCACAAATTCGGCGTGAAACAAAAAGAAAAACTCAAAAATTTCCGCGAAAACGTGCATATTCTCTCGATGAGCGCGACACCGATTCCCAGAAGCCTCAATATGGCACTCAGTTCCATCAAACAGTATTCGCAACTGCTTACGCCTCCGAACGATCGCGAAGACGTGCGTACGTTTGTTAAAGAGTATGACGAAAAAGTGATTAAAGAGGCGATTTTGCGAGAGTTGCGACGCGGCGGACAGGTCTTTTTCGTCCACAATCGCATTGCGACGATCGAAGACAAACGCAAAGCTTTGCAACGTATGATACCGCATCTGCGCATTTTAACGCTGCACTCCGAAATTAGCGCGAGCGTGACCGAAAAAGAGATGCTCCGTTTTGAAGAAAAAGCGTACGACGTATTGCTCTCGACCTCGATTATCGAGTCGGGAATTCATATTCCCAACGTCAATACGATTATGATCGATTCGGCCGATCATTTCGGTATGGCGGATTTGCATCAGCTGCGCGGACGCGTAGGGCGAGGCAAACGACAAGGCTTTTGCTACTTTTTGGTCAAAAACAAAGAAGAGCTTTCCGAAGCCGCTAAAAAACGCTTAATCGCCTTGGAATCCAATTCGTATTTAGGAAGCGGCTCGATTTTGGCATACCATGATCTTGAAATCCGCGGCGGAGGCAATCTCGTCGGCGAAGCGCAAAGCGGACATATCAAGCATATCGGCTACGCGTTATACCTGAAAATGCTTGAAGACGCCATCAACGCCCTGCTCGGTAAAGCACCGGTCGCCCATCGCGAAGTCGATATCAAGCTCTCCATTAACGCTTTTATCAGTGAGCAGTATATTTTTGAGGAGCGCGTGAGGTTGGAACTCTACCGAAGGTTGAGTCGATGCCAAAACGTTCAAGAACTCTTTTTAATCGAAGAGGAGATGTTGGACCGTTTCGGTAAGTTAGACGTCACGACGCGGCAGTTTTTACAGCTGATCGAAATCAAGATTTTAGCGGCGCAAAAAGGCATTAGTTTGATTTCCAATTACCACCAAATGATTACGATCAAATACGAAACCGAGCAAAAGACGACGCTTCAGTCGCGAAGCCGCGACGATGACGACGTTATCGCTTGCGTGTTGACGTATTTAAAGCAAACGCCATGACGATAGGTTTCATCGGCGATATCGTCGGTCGCCCCGGACGTTCGATGATCGAGACGCATCTGAAAAAAATTCGCCAAGAGTTTGCGCTTGATTGTGTGATTGCTAATGCGGAAAATGCCAGTCACGGTTTCGGACTTAACGCACAGCACGCAAACGAGCTTTTCTCTTACGGTGTTAATCTGATTACGGGCGGAAACCATACGTGGGATAAAAAAGAGATTCTTCCGCTTTTAGAGACTTTGCCGATTTTAAGACCGCATAATTATCCCAAAGGCGTTGCAGGTTCGGGTGTTAAAGTCTTACATGTGAATACCGAACCGATTGCCGTACTCAACATTATGGGTCATTACGGTATGCCGACGCTCAATAATGCCTTCTTGTGTGCGCAAGAGACGATTGATGCGCTTTTGCACGAGGGGATTCGAACGATTATCGTCGATTTTCACGCTGAAGCGACTTCCGAAAAATATGCGATGTTTCACCTCCTTAAAGGCAAAGCGAGTGCCGTTTTCGGAACGCATACGCATGTTGGAACGGACGATTTGCAGATCGACGAAGGAACGTGTTTTGTCAGCGACGTAGGACTGAGCGGGGCACGCGACGGTGTGATCGGCATGGACAAAACCGCACCGCTCAAACGCTTTTTAACGGGGCTTCCCTGTGCCTTGGAACTGCCTAAAAAATGCAAGAAAATTTTTCAAATGGTGATTGTGAAGATCGAAGAAGGAAGATGCGTCGACGCGTTTAAAGTGCGTATTTTCGACGATCAAGAACGTCACATTGCAAAGGCGATTTATGAACGATAGTCTGGAACTCTTACGTGCGTTAAAAAATGCGGGCTACCCGAAATCGGCTCGCGATCCTTTTTGGTGGCCGCGATCGGGGACGTTTTGGGTCGTCGTCGGTGCGATTTTAACCCAACAGGCGAAATGGGAAAAAGTTGAAAAAAGTATCGAAAATCTGGAAACGTGCGGCGTCGATCGTTTGGATATGTTGGCTCGACTTGAGATTGAAACCCTAGCCGAATGCATCAAACCGAGCGGCTTTTACAACACTAAAGCTAAAAACCTTCGCGCTTTAGCCAAAGCGATTCTTGAAACGTTTAACACCTTTGAAACCTTTCAAGCAAACGTGACGCGAGAATGGCTATTGGCGCAAAAGGGCGTCGGAGAAGAGAGTGCGGATTCTATTTTATGTTACGCCTGTTACCAAGAGGCTTTTGTCGTCGATGCCTATACGGCAAGACTTCTTAATGCTTTCGGGTACGATTTTGAAAGCTACGAAGCACTTCAATCGTGGATGCTCGAAGGACTAAGCGATAGGGATGCGCTGCGACGATTGTATGCCAAAGAGATATCTTTGCACGAACTCTATGCGCGCTTTCACGGAAAAATCGTCGAATATTGTAAGGAAAACAGTCGAGGGAAAGTCGTAGACGTAGGGCGTTTGGGCCTTTAAGCCCAAACGGATCGATTAAAGGCTGTGCTCTTTTTTGTACGCAAGAATCATGGCGTACGCTTCGTCTTTAAGTTTAAGTTTTTCTTTTTTAAGTGCATCAAGCTCGGCATCGCTGATATGATCTCTGCCAGCGTCGGCATCGGCGATTTTGTGATCGAGTTCGTTATGTCGTTCAAAAATTTTTGCGAAGTGGGCGTTGTCCAATTTTAATTTTGAGATAATATCTCGGTACTCGTGTAGCATGGCTTCTCCTTTTATATTTGTTTTATTTTACCTAAAAGTACTTAATCTTAGGGCTAAGTTCTGTAATCCGCATTGATTTCGACGTAACGGTGTCCCAAATCGCACCCGTAAGCGGTAAAAGAACCGTCTGCGATTCCCAGTTCGCAACGGATACGAAACGATGCTTTTTTCATCACTTCCGCTGCTTTTTTTTCCGTTTGTTCGTCAAGGGAACGTTGATCTTTCGAATAAATTAAAGCGTCGTCGTAGTGAATAACTAAACTTTCTTCGCTACATGTAATGCCGCTTGCTCCGATCGTCGAAGCAATACGCCCCCAATTCGGATCTTCGCCGAAAAGCGCGGTTTTGACTAAAAGCGAATTACTGAGTGCTTTTGCCGCACGTTCGGCTTCTTCGTCGTTTTGAGCGCCACTGACTTCAAATGCAACCACTTTCGTAGAGCCTTCTCCGTCTCGAACCAACATTAAACTTAACTCTTGCGTGATACGTTTGAGTGATTCGTTAAACGCTTCTTTCTCGTAAACGTCGCTTTTGCGAGAACTTAACAGTAACACCGTATCGTTAGTCGACGTGTCTCCGTCCACGCTCACCGCATTAAACGATGCTTGTACGGCAGGCAATAACAACGCGTCCATATCGGCTTTGGGAATGGCCGCATCGGTTACAATAAAACAAAGCATCGTCGCCATCGCGGGATTAATCATGCCCGCACCTTTACAAATGGCGGCGATATGAAAGAAGCTTCCGTCTTCTAGAATGACTTTAAGGCATAGCTCTTTTTTAAACGAGTCGGTAGTCATAATCGCCGATGCCGTCGAATGCGAATCTTTTGCGTTAAAGTCGAATTTTTCAAATGCGAGTGCCATTTTATCGACATTAAGACGATAACCGATAACGCCCGTCGAACTCATAATAGGATGGTGTAAGTTCGGAAAAATCGTTTGAAGTTTGGCAAACAAGGTATCGATATCTTCGATTCCTTTTTCTCCCGTCATCGCATTGGCATTTTTGGCATTCATTAAAATAAAGTTGGTTTGAAAGCCTTTGGGATAACGTAAAAAATGTTTAATAGGAGCGGCTTGAAAGACGTTACTCGTAAAAATACCGCTAACGTCGCACGGTTCGTCGGTGCGAATAAACGCAACGTCCTCTTTTTGGTTAGGTTTAAAACCCGCATGAACGCCTTGGCAAAAAAAGCCCTCAACGTTATCCAATCCGTTTTGAACAGGAAGCAGTGTAAACATCGGTAAATCCTTTTGGATTTTTATAAAGTGTCGTGAAAGAAAGTGACGAAAAGTAAGCGTAAAATTTCCCCGTAAACGGAGAAATTTTAGCCGTGTTTCTTCATGGTACGAAGTGTCGAAGCAGCAATTCTAATTTTCTTAGTCGTTCCGTCTTCAAGCGTCACGCGGACGGTTCTTAAGTTTGGAAGGAATCTTCTTTTAGTTTTGTTGTTCGCATGGCTTACGTTGTTACCAACCATAGGGCCTTTACCCGTAATAGCGCATTTTCTTGCCATATCGATATCCTTAGAAATTTTTTGTCGTGAATTTTACACTAAAAAAGCAAAAGAACTACTTAATTTAGTGAGCCGAAGATTATAGCAAAATTTTTATAAATTTAGATACAATTTTACTTTAAAAGTTTTGACGAACGGACGGCACGCTTTTGAAAGTGAAACTTTGAAAGCGACGTGAAGATCGGGTAATCTTAATATTGATAGAGAATGCCCGCGTACCTTCGGTGTTTTTATTTCTTTCATAAAGGTTTTGAGAATGTTAGTGGCTCCGAGTATCCTTTCTGCTGATTTTGGAAAGTTAAACGATGAGATAACGGCAATTTGTACGGCAGGATGCGATTTGGTGCATGTCGATGTGATGGACGGGCATTTCGTGCCTAACTTAACGATAGGCCCCGTCGTCGTTAATGCCGTAGCTAAGGCGGCTACAAAGCCTTTGGATATTCATTTGATGGTGGAAAACAATCCGTTTTTTGTCGATTTGTTTGCTCCTTTAAAACCTCGATACCTTTCGTTTCATATCGAAGAAGAGAAACATCCGCATCGTTTGATTCAAAAAATCAGGGATTTGGGAATTTCTCCGGCAATCGTGCTTAATCCGCATACGCCGCCTTCTTTGATCGAGTATTTGCTCGAAGATTTGGATATGGTGCTTTTAATGAGCGTCAATCCCGGATTTGGGGGGCAAAAATTTATTCCGAGCATTTTGGAAAAAGCTTTGATTTTAAAAGAGATGATTTTAAAACGCAACGCCGAAACGTTGATAGAAGTGGACGGCGGCGTTAACGATACGAACGTCAAGGCTTTAGCCGATGCGGGTGTCGACATCGTCGTTGCGGGCAATTACGTTTTCGGTTCCGATCATTATAAAAACGCGATCGATTCTTTAAAAGTCTAAGAATGTGGGTTAAAATTTGCGGTATTACCAACCTTGAAGACGCACGGTGTGCGATCGATGCGCAAGCCGATGCACTTGGATTTGTTTTTTATCCGAAATCTCCGCGTTATATTCGCCCCGAAGAGGCTCACGCGATTGTGCAAACACTGCCTTTACATGTACAAAAAATCGGCCTCTTCGTCGACGTTACGCCTGAAGAGATCAATCTGACATGTCAGCAGGCGCGGATGGATACGGCACAGATCCATTTTGATGTGGACGATGCGTTCTTGCGTGCCTTACATGTACCCTATGTGCGCGTCGTTCGTGCGAAAAATCCCTCCGACGTCGTGCGCTATGAAGGTTCGATTCGCTTGGTGGACGCCTATGTGGACGATTACGGCGGAGCGGGCAAGCGGATCGATCTTTCGTGGTTTGAAAACGCCGATAGAAAAAATATTATTTTAGCCGGCGGTTTAAGCCCTGAAAATATCGAACATGTGAAAGCATTAGGCTTTTACGGCGCGGATGTCAGCAGCGGCGTCGAAAAAAGCAAAGGTATCAAAGATCATGCCAAAATCCGAGCGTTTCTTCACAAGGCAAAAGCGTGAGGCCTTTGGATACGTACATTACGAAAATGGTGCAAAAGCCGGTCTTTCACAAAGAATTTTTTGCCAAAATGCGTACCTTTAAAGAGTTGGAGCATATCGACGTCGAAGACGTGAACATGTTAAAACTTTTAGGGCTTCCTTTGATCAAATACTCCAACTATGCGTTTAGTTTAGAAACCGTCGACACCGACATCGCCGCGGGCAAATTTTGCGTCGTCGACATCGAAGCAAACGGAAGCAAGCCGAGTCTGCATCAAATTATCGAAATCGGGGCGGTGATGATCGAAAACGGCGTGGTCGTCGACGAATTTTCTTCCCTCGCTAAAGCGGACGTATTGCCTGAAAGCATCGAGCAATTAACGGGCATTACGCTCGAAGAGCTTCAAAAAGCCCCACCGCTACGCCAAGTGCTTGCGTCGTTTCGACTTTTTTTAAAAGATGCGGTTTTTGTTGCGCATAACGTGAATTTTGACTACTATTTTATTTCATACGCGCTCGAACAAGCCGGATTTGGACCGTTACTCAACCGCAAGCTTGATACGATAGAGCTTTCACGCAAATGTATCGAAGCGCCGAAATACGGATTGGGTGCTTTGACGGAGTATTTGGGGATCGGTTTTGAACATCACCATCGCGCACTTTGCGATGCTAAAGCAACGGCGGAAGTATTTTTTAAAGCGTTGGAAAAATTACCCGAATCGGTTAAAACCGTCGAAGAACTCATCGCTTTTACAAAACCGCAACATCTAAAAAAACGCAAAAAAGAGAAAGACGCGTCGTTTAAATCGAATACAACGCTTTAAAACGAACGTAATTTTCCGCCGATCGAAGTAACGAGTCGATTTCGTTCTCGTTTAATTCACGCACGAATTTTGCGGGATTTCCCATAATGAGCGAACGCGGAGGAAAGACTTTGTTTTTCGTGACGAGCGATCCGGCTCCGACGATCGACGATTCGCCGATAATCGCACCGTCGAGAATCGTCGCACTCATACCGATCAGGCAGTTGTTCTCAATCGTACAGCCGTGTAGCATAACGCGATGTCCGATCGTGACGTTATCGCCGATGAGGGTTTCAAATCCGTCTCCTCTGTCTTCTCGCGTGTAATGCGTCACGTGAATCATACTTAAATCTTGAATGTTCGTATTGCGCCCGATGCGAATGCGATTGACGTCGCCGCGAATGACGCAGCCAAACCATACGGAGCTATTTTCCCCGATGCACACGTCGCCGATGACGTCCGCGCTCGGGGCAAGAAAGACGCTTTCGTGAATGCGAGGCGTCACTCCTTGAAATGCAATGACCACGTTTAGCTCTCTTTAAAAAGACGTTTGACCAACTTCTCGGCTCTGTGCGTACTGTCTTTCTTTTGCGCTTTGTAGATTTTATTCATATAATCTTCTAAAATCGTATGGTTATTGATCGATTTTTCATCGCCGCTGACGGCTTGCGTGTAATCGCCGTTGCTTCCTAGATTCCAGCTTAAAGCATTGTCGTTCAGCTGCAATTGTAAAATTTCGAAGAGTTTTTGTTGCAAAGCTTTATCGAAAATCGGCGTCATCAGCTCCAAACGTCGCTCTAAGTTTCGAGGCATCCAATCCGCACTCGAAATAAACGTCGTGGTCGGCTCGGCATTTTTAAAGTAAAAAATACGCGCATGCTCCAAATATTTACCGACGATCGATTTGACGCGAATCGTTTCGCTCACACCCGCAACGCCGGGACGCAAACAACAAATACCTCGGGCGATAATATCGATCTGAACGCCTGCCATCGATGCTTCATACAAGGCTTGAATAACGTCCGGATCGACCAAGGAGTTCATTTTAACGATGATACGCCCTTCCGCGCCGAATTTGGCTTCATTGTGGATCAAGCTGACGACTTTAGGTTTGATTTGCGTCGGAGACATCGAAAGCGTTTGAAGCTTTTTGTATTTGGAAAAACCCGAGAGAATATGGAAAAACGTCGTACCGTCTTTTGCAAAATCTTCTTTACATGTAAAAAAACTGGTGTCGGTATAGACTTTAGCGGTAGCTCCGTTGTAGTTTCCGGTACTCAAATGCATGTAAAATTTGAGCTTTCCGTCTTCTTCTTGGCGAATGACTTGCGCGATTTTCGCATGGACTTTAAAACCCGTAATGCCGTACACGACATGTGCGCCGGCTTGCTCTAACGCTTTAGCCCAATGCAAGTTGTTCTCTTCGTCGAAACGCGCTTTGAGTTCCACAACGGCAGTGACTTGTTTTCCCTCGTTTGCCGCATCGATCAAGGCTTGAACGATTTGAGAGTTCTTCTCCACGCGATAGAGCGTCATACGAATGGAGATCACTTTGGGATCTTTAGACGCCTCTTTGATCAGTTTTAAGACCGGATCGAAACTTTCGTACGGGTGAAACAGTAACACGTCGCCTTTATCGATAACTTTGAAAACCGATTCGTTGCTATCAAAAGGCGGTAGGACTTTGGGATTGTACGGCGGTAACGCAAGATGCGAAAAGTCTTTGTTGCCGACGATTTGCCATAATGCTCCTAAATTGAGCGGAATTTTATAGGTATAAATGTCTTTGAAAAAGATTTGCATGTGCGAATTTAAAAACTCTAAAATATCCGGATCGGCACCTTCTTCGATATTGAGGCGTACGAACGCTCCTTTACGTCTGAGTTTTAGTCCTTGCTCCATAATCATCATAAAGTCGTCGGCTTCCTCTTCCTCGATGACCATATCGGCGTTGCGCGTTACGCGAAACGCGGCGGAAGCGATGAGTCTATAACCGGGAAAAATCTCTTCGACATGCTTTTTAACGATCGATTCGATCGGAACGTAAGTGTTTTCGCCCGCTTGGAAAAAACGAGGCAGAACACGGGGAATGCGTATCATGCCGTATTTGTAGTTACCTTCTTCTTCACTCTCTCCGTCTTGAAGTTTGACCGCCAACGAAAAGCTCAGGTTGTTGAGGTGCGGAAACGGATGGGTCGCATTGACGGCGATAGGAACGATGACGGGCAGGATATTGGAAAAGAAATAGTCGTTGGCCTGACGCGCTAATACCGGACCTAATTCGTGGTAGTTCTTGATGTAAAGATTCTCTTTTTCCAAGTCGGCGACGATCTCTTCGTAACTGCTTTGAATCACCTCTTTTTCGCTTGCGAGGTAGGCTCTGATTTCGCGTAACTGATCGAGGGGCGTTTTTTGATCGGCTCCCGTTTCGATGACTCCGGCACTAAAAAGCTGTTTAAGTCCCGCCACGCGAATCATGTAAAATTCATCGAGGTTGGTAGCGTAAATCGCCAAAAATTTGAGTCGTTCGAACAAAGGCAACTCTTTTTTCATCGATTGGGCAAGGACTCTGGTGTTAAATTTGAGCCATGAAAGCTCGCGATTAAGATATAAGCTAGAGTCGTTTAAATCAGGCACGTCTTATCCTTTATAAAAAGTGGGGATATTTTATCGAAAAAAGGTTATAAAAAGGTAACGAAAACGTGCTTAAACGTTATGCTTTTTTGAGCTTTTCGATTTGGTCGCGCAGTTTGGCGGCTTTTTCAAACTCTAAAATCTTTGCCGCTTCCATCATCGCTTTGGTTAATTCGGCGATAATTTTTTTCTTTTGGGAAGGCGGAATCTTGTCCGTTTTTGAATAAACGTTGTAGAGTTCGGCTTGCTCTTCGAGTTTAAGATTTTCATCCATTTTTCGCGTCGTACTGTGCGGGGTAATGCCGTGTTCTTGGTTGAAGGCTTCTTGAATGGAGCGTCTTCGCATCGTCGTTTCAATCGCTTTTTGCATCGAATCGGTAATCTTTTCCGCAAACATCAAAACCCGACCGTTGATATTGCGCGCGGCACGTCCCATCGTTTGGATCAAGCTCGTTTCGGAGCGTAAAAACCCCTCTTTATCGGCGTCCAAAATCGCGACCAAAGAGACTTCGGGTAAGTCCAGCCCCTCCCGCAAAAGGTTAATGCCCACTAAGACGTCGAATTCGCCGTTGCGCAGTGCGCGAATGATTTGATTGCGTTCGATTGCGTCGATTTCCGAGTGCATGTATTTGATTTTGATGCCAAGATCGGCGTAGTAACGCGTGAGCTCTTCCGCCATCTTTTTGGTCAGAACGGTCACGAGCACTTTTTCGTCTTTACATGTCACTTTTTTGATCTCGTCGTAGAGCGTTTCGACTTGATGTTTGCTACTTAAAATCTCCACTTCGGGATCCAAAAGTCCCGTCGGACGGATAATCTGTTCGGCGGTATTTTCACCGCTGAGTTCTAACTCCAACTCTTTGGGCGTGGCACTCACGAACAAATAGCGCGGTGCTTTACGGATAAACTCGTCGAACATCAACGGACGGTTGTCCAAAGCACTCGGAAGCCTAAAACCGTACTCTACCAAGACCTCTTTGCGACTGCGATCGCCCGCAAACATACCGCGAAATTGCGGTAGACTGACATGGGATTCGTCGACGATGACGAGGTACTCTTCGTTCATGGCTTCAAAGTAATCGAAAAGCGAGTAGGGCGTACCGCCCGCTTCGATGCCGGTAAGATAGCGCGCATAGTTTTCGATGCCTTTGCACATGCCCGTACTTTGGAGCATTTCAAGATCAAATTCGACGCGTTGTTTGAGGCGTTGGTATTCGACCAGTTTGTCCTCTTGTTTCAAAAACGCCAAACGCTCTTCGAGCTCTGTTTCGATCTGTTTGATGGCAAGTTGAAGGCGTTCGTGTCCGACGATAAATTGATTGGCGGCGTAGATAACGACTTTGGTGAGGGAGTGTCTTTTTTGATTGAGCAAAACGTCAAAATAGTAGATGCTCTCAACTTCGTCGCCGAAAAATTCAACCCGTATCGCCTCTTCTTCGTTGTAGGCGGGATAGATATCGACGATGTCGCCGTTGACCCTGAAACAGCCCCGATCGAAATAGACGTCGTTGCGTTTATAGCCCATATCGACCAAACGTAAGAGCAGGGTTTTTTGGTTGATCGAAACCCCTTTTTCGATGATTTGTACCATTTTTTTGTATTCGTGCGGATTGCCCAAACCGTAGTTGGCGGAGACTGAGGCGACGCAAATGACGTCGCGATACGAAAGCAACGAAGCGGTGGCGCTGAGACGCAACCTCTCAAGTTCTTCGTTGATCGAACTGTCTTTCTCGATGAAAAGATCGCTTCGCGGAATATAGGCTTCGGGCTGATAATAATCGTAATAACTGATGAAATACTCCACGTGGTTTTGAGGGAAAAAACCCTTAAATTCACTGTAAAGCTGGGCGGCAAGGGTTTTGTTGTGCGTCATAATCAACGTGGGCATTTGAAGCGTTTGGATAATCTGCGCCATCGTGTACGTTTTGCCGCTTCCGGTCACGCCGATGAGCGTTTGGTAGCGATTGCCTTTTTGGATGGATGCGCTGAGCTTAGCGATTGCTTCGGGTTGATCGCCGGAGGGTTGATAAGGACTTTGAATGTGAAAAGGGTTCATATAGACACTTTGGGAATAATTTTGTTACAATTATAGCAAACAGTCCACCATGGAGCCTTAAATGCAAGAGCAAACCATCAACGTTTTAACGCAAAAAATCGGCGAATTGATCGAAAAGTATCAAGAACTGCAAACGCAAAACGAGTTTTTACGCCAAGAACTCGTCAAAGAAAAGGCTCAAAGCGAAGCCAAAAGCGTACAGATCGCTAAACTGGAAAACGATCTTATCAGTAAAGACGTCAATGCCGACGACCTTCTCAGCAAAATCGAAGCCGTACTGAAGAAATGAATAAAATTACGATCAGCCTCGGCGGCAAAGACTACGACATCAAGTTGGAAGGCGATTTTGCCGTTCAATTTGAAAAAGACTTTAAAGAGCGTTTTAAAAATAGAAGCACCATCGATCCTAAAGAGTTGCTGTTTGCGTATGTCGGTAAATGTTACGACGCTTTTATGCTGGAAAACGAAATCGCGCAATTGGTACGAAAGCTAGACGAGCTTTAAGTGAGACTTTACATAGATTGAAATATAATCTTCACACTTGTCAATAAGTGTATTGGCAAACACCATAACAAGGAGTTTTCATGAGAAAAGGTTTCACGATGATCGAATTGATCTTCGTCATTGTTATTTTAGGTATCTTGGCGGCAGTGGCATTGCCGAGATTGACATCTACAACTACCGATGCAAAAATTGCTTCTGCAGAAGCGTTTATCGGTACACTCAATCGTTCCGTTGCCCCTGCCATGTGGTCACGTTCCATGAGAGATAGTAATGGCTCTATTACATCAGGTTTTACCTTGTCTGATTACACCGAAGTACCAAAAGGCGTCACTATAACTTTATCACAATGTACCTCTACGACAGCTAGTGCTCCTTCAAGTGTCGGTTCATTTAGTACGGCTGCTTTACCAGTTGCCGAAACTATTTATTGTCTTGATGGCAATAGTACTGCCGCTCCTCGTTTTGGTTTTTGGGCTACAGGGCTAACAGATTTGAACTCTTCTGTTCAATCAAATAAAACGAACTAAGATTTGAATGTAATCATTAGAGGAGCTAGTTACCTCTCCTCTAATGATGATACGTAAAAGGTCGAGCATGACGAAAGCATTTACAATGGTTGAGCTTATTTTTGTTTTAGTCATTATAGGTATTTTGTCTGCTATTGCCATTCCTAGATTGGGTAGTGTCCGTGAAGATGCTGTTATTTCCAAAGGAAAAGCAGAGGTTGCTTCCATTCGTAGCGGAATTGCGCTGTTGAAATCTCAACGCCTCCTTGAAGGTAATACGACACTTCCTCCAAAGCTGGATGCTGCCAATGCAAATACGGCGGGTGCATCTCTCTTTAATGGAGGGCTTTACGGTAATGTACTCTCTTCTCCTATTTATGCCAAAGAAAGTAGCCGTGACAACGGATGGACAAAAACAGACGATACAACGTATAAATTTTATATTAACGGTGCAGCGATTTCCTTTACATATAGTACGACAACGGGTACGTTTGATTGTAATGCAAGCGACACCACAACAGGTACGAATTGTAAATTATTAACGCGATAAATGTGTTTTACTACCAAATCTCTCTTTTAAAATCTCCGCTTTCGCCTTTAAGCTATAGCTCCGCCGCGCCGCTTGCACGAGGTACGCTGGTCGAAGTGCCTCTTTCGCGCAAAACGGTGCGCGGCGTCGTTTTGGAAAGCGTCGAAAAACCCTCCTTTACATGTGAGCGTATTGCGCTGAAATGTCGGCTTTTTTATCCTTCTAAAATCATCGAGCTTGCCCGTTTTATAGCGGAGTATTACGTCTGTTCTTTGGGGGAAGCTTTAGCCTTGTTCGTTCCTTACGACACGCACGCGTCTTGCGAACTGAAGGTACAAACGAGCACGTCGATTGTGCTTTCTTCGGAACAGCAAAAAGCGTTGGATTTTATTCAAGAGCATCCATCGTCGTTGCTTTTCGGAGATACGGGAAGCGGTAAAACCGAAATCTATATGAAACTTTTCGAACAGTGCATTGACGAGGGCAAGCAAGCGATCTTTTTGCTTCCCGAAATCGGTTTAACCCCGCAAATGAAAGAGCGCTTGAAGAAGCATTTCGGTTCCCATGTCGCCATTTGGCACTCCAAAATTAGCGCGAAGAAAAAAGAGCAGATTTTAAGCGATCTTTCTGAGGGCAAAATCGCCGTCGTGGCGGGAACGCGTTCGGCACTTTTTTTACCGTTTTCGCATTTAGGGTTTATCGTCGTTGACGAAGAACACGACGAAAGTTACAAATCGGGCTCCAGACCTCGCTATAACGCCAAAGACTTGGCACTTTTGTTCGGGCAAAAATTAGGCATTCGCGTGCTTTTGGGTTCGGCGACGCCAAGCCTTGGAAGTTTTCAAAAACTGCCGACGTTTCGACTTAAAGGGACGTTTTTCCCTTCGCAAAGCAGGGTTTTGTACGATGAGGGCGAACACGGCATTTCGTACGTGATGACGCAAGCGATTCAAAACGCGCTTAAAGCGCACCGTCAAGTCGTCGTCTTTTTACCGACGCGCGCCAACTTCAAATACGTGACATGTAAAAAGTGCGGCGCGCATATCGAATGTCCGTTTTGCAGTGTTGCGATGAGCTTGCACCATGCCGCAAACGCGTTGAAGTGCCATTACTGCAATTACGCCGAGACGATTCCGAGCGTTTGCCCGACGTGCGGTCACGACGAGATTATCGCCGAACGCTTAGGAACGGCGGAAGTCGCCCAAAAACTCCAAGCGCACTTTGAAAGCTTTGTCGTTCAACAGTTCGATCGCGACGTCGTGCGTACCGAAAAGCATTTAAGCGAAATTTTAACGCGCTTTAACGAGCATCGCATCGACATTATGGTTGGAACGCAAATGCTCTCCAAAGGGCACGACTACCACGACGTCGGGCTTGCCGTTATTTTAGGAATCGACGCCTTAATGGCTATGAGCGATTTTCGAGCCAGAGAAAAAACGCTGGCGTTGGTCAAACAAATCGCGGGAAGAAGCGGGCGTAAAGGTTACGGAGAGGTATTGATTCAAACCAAAAACGCCGCTTTTTTCAAACGTTATTTAGACGATTTTGAGGCATTTTTACACGAAGAAGCCCAGAGTCGAAAGGGGCTTTATCCGCCGTTTAAAAAGATGCTGCGCTTGATGAGTTCGCATGCCAAAGAGGAAAAAGCCCAAGCGATCATCGAGCACGTCGTCTGTATCGCCGCACACTTTCCAAACGTCGAAGTCGTGGGATTCGGTAAAGCGAATATCGCTAAAATCGCGGGTAAATACCGTTACGAACTTTTGGCAAGAAGCGACTCAAGCAAAGCATTGCTCGAATTTGCCCATGCGCTTCGATCCTTACATGTCGAAGCCGATATGGATCCTCTGTCTTTTTCTTAAAAACAAAAAGTGTATAATCTTTTCTATTCTCAAACCCTCTGTAACAACGGCGTATGAAACACGATCTCCAAGGGAACGTATAGTTTCTACCGTAGAGAGTCGTTTTGAGAAATGAATGTTACAGATACGATAAAGTTGGATCAATCATGATAAAACGCTACCCAACCAAACAAATTTTTGTCGGCAACGTGCCTATCGGCGGCGATGCCAAAATACCCGTTCAATCGATGACGTTTTCCAAAACGCACGACGTGGACGCGACGGTCGAACAGATACGTCGGTTGCATTTTGCCGGATGCGACATCGTTCGCGTCGCCGTTCCTAACGAAGAAGACGCTCGCGCTCTTAAAAGTATCAAAGCGCAAAGTTCGCTTCCTTTGGTTGCGGATATTCATTTTAACTACCGTTTAGCACTCATTGCCGCGGAAGTCGTGGATTGCATTCGCATCAATCCGGGCAATATCGGCACTAAAGCACGCGTGAAAGAGGTCGTCAAAGCGTGCAACGAAAGGGGTATTCCGATTCGTATCGGCGTTAATAGCGGTAGTTTGGAAAAAGAGTTTGACGAAAAGTACGGCCCGACCTCCAAAGGTATGGTCGAATCGGCACTTTATAATATCAAATACCTTGAAGACTTAGGCTTTACGAATATGAAAGTCTCCCTCAAAGCCAGCGACGTGGAGCGCACCGTCGAAGCGTACCGTATGCTTCGTCCTTTGGTCGATTACCCGTTTCATTTGGGCGTGACCGAAGCGGGCACGCTTTTTCACTCGACCGTCAAATCTTCCATCGCGCTTGGAACGCTCTTGTTGGAAGGTATCGGCGATACCTTGCGCGTATCGATTACGGGAGAGTTGGAAGAAGAGATCAAAGTAGGGCGGGCTATTTTGAAAGACAGCGGCGTGCAAGCCGAAGGTCTCAACATCATTTCCTGCCCGACGTGCGGACGTTTGGAAGCCAATCTCGTCAATGCCGTCGCAGAAGTAGAACGTCGTACGAAACACATTAAAGCACCGCTGAATATTTCGGTAATGGGATGCGTGGTCAATGCCATCGGCGAAGCCAAACATGCCGACGTCGCCATAGCGTTCGGTAAAGGACAAGGACTCGTGATGGTCAAAGGCGAAGTCGTTGCCAAACTCAAGGAAGAAAATTTGGTCGATACCTTTTTAGACGCCGTCGAGCGTGCCGCCAAGGAGTACAAAGCGTGAATAACCTCCACAATATCAACATCGAGCGTTCCGTTTTAAGCTCTATTTTGTTTAATCCCGCAACGTTTGAAGACGTCGCGGCGAACCTGAGCGCAAAAGATTTTTACTTACCGAGCCACCGCTATATTTACGAAGCGATGGAAGCGTGCGAACGGGAAGATTTACCGATCGATGAAGAGTTCATCAAGAAAAAGCTGAATCAACAAGGGCGATTCGACGAAGACGCAATGTTGGAAATCCTCTCGACCAATCCGCTTCCGGCAACCAAAGCGTACGTCGAAGAGATTAAAGAAAAAGCGATTAAGCGGGAGTTGGTGCAACTAACCAGCGACATTAAAGAGATCGCGGTCGAAAAAGACCTTCCCTCAAGCGACGTCGTGGACTTGGTTCAGCAAAAACTCTACCAAATTACGCAAGAGAACAGCTCTCGAGAATTCCGTGAATCGCCTGAAATGACGCATGCGACTATTGCACACATTCACGAGATGAAAAAACGCGGTAATTCGGGCGTCGTCGGCGTCGACACGGGTTTTGCCGAGATCAACAAACTGACGACCGGTTTTGGAGAAGGCGATCTCATCATCGTCGCGGCACGTCCGGCGATGGGAAAATGCTTGGCAAAAGGTACGAAAGTCCTGATGTTTGACGGAACATTGAGAAACGTTGAAGATATTGCCGTAGGCGAACTGCTGATGGGCGATGACTCGACACCGCGAAAAGTGCTCTCTTTGGCACACGGTACGGAAAAAATGTATTGGGTCAGACAAAATAAAGGCATCGACTATCGCGTCAACGAGTCGCATATTCTCTCTTTGAAACGTTCGCGTAATGAAGGCAAACACCGACACGGCGATGTCGTCAATATTTCGGTTCGAGACTATTTACGCAAAAGTAAAAAATTTAAAAATAATCATAAGGGATATAAAGTTCCCGTGAAATTTATGGAAAAAAGCGTTGAAATTGAGCCTTATTTCTTGGGTTTATGGTTAGGCGACGGTCGAAAATCCGACGTTCGAATCGCGACGCAAGATCGTGAAATCGTAGCGTATCTTCACGCGTATGCGACGCGATTGGGCTTAGGCGTTAGTCGCTCCGACGAAAACGAAAAATGTCCTATGTATGCGATCGTCAATACCGACAATACGAAAAAAGAGAGCTTACAGGCTCTCTTACGTCAAGAAGGATTGATCGATCATAAGCATATTCCGCAAGATTATCTGATTAACTCTACGCAAAAGCGTTTAGAGCTTTTAGCAGGATTGATCGACAGCGACGGGCATTACGATGCACAATGCAACGGGTATGAAATTACTCAAAAAGACGAGCATCTTGCCCGGCAAATTAAATTTCTTGCCGATACCTTAGGCTTTAGAACCTCTTTAAAAGCAAAAGAGGCAAAAATCAAGTCTCGGGATTTTACATGTAAGGTGTATCGGGTTCGCATTTTCGGGAACGTCGATTCGATTCCCGTGAAAGTGAAGCGTAAAGTAGCACAGCCTTGGAGCGTTAAACGCAGTTGGAACCAAACGGGTATTCGCGTCGAATACGATCAAGTCGACGAATATTTCGGCTTTGAAATAGACGGCAATAGCCTCTTTTTATTGGAAGATATGACCGTAACCCACAATACCGCGTTTTGTCTCAATTTGGCTCAAAATGCCTTGAATGAAGGGCGCGGCGTGGCGATCTTTTCGTTAGAAATGCCGGCTGAACAGCTGATGCTTAGGATGCTCAGTGCTAAAACGTCGATTCCGCTTCAAAAACTCAAAGTCGGCGACATGAACGACGAGCAGTGGGGACATCTGACGCGTGCGGCGGACGAAATGAGCAAACGCAAATTTTTCGTCGACGATAACGGCTCGGTGGACATTCACCAAGTGCGCGCGAAACTTCGAAAACTCAAGTCCCAACATCCCGAAATTTCGTTGGCGATTATCGATTATTTGCAGTTGATGACCTCCGGCGGCAATCGTGATCGGCATTTGGAAGTCAGCGATATTAGCCGAGGATTGAAGCTTTTAGCGCGTGAATTGAGTATTCCGATTATCGCGCTTTCTCAGTTAAACCGAGGTTTGGAAGCTAGAAGCGATAAGCGACCGATGCTGAGCGATCTTCGTGAATCCGGAGCCATCGAACAAGATGCCGATATGATTTTGTTTGTTTACCGCGACGACGTGTATAAAATTCGCGAAGAGAAAGAAAAAGAACAAAAAGCACGCACGGAAGGCAAAGAGTACAAAAGCAATTTCTTCGAAAAACCCGAAGAAGACGCCGAAGTGATCGTCGGTAAAAACAGAAACGGTCCTGTGGGCGTGGCAAACCTCGTCTTTCAAAAAGCGTGCACGCGCTTCGTGGACCGTAAAATGGGTATTCCGATCGAAGTGGTGCAGTATAACGCTTCGATCAATCCTCCCGAAGCCAAAATCGACTTACCTCCGTTGTAATGCGCGATCTACCGCTCTTTGCGAACAAAAAAGAGTTTTTTGTTTTGATGGGAGCGGTCGTTTGCCTAGCATTTGTTTCACTGCTTTTTGAATTTTACCGTTACCAAAGCTTGGTCAAAGAATCCTTACATGTAGGAAAAGCGACCGTTTTAAACCATTACCGTAAAACCAACGATAAAGGCAAAACCTACGACGTTTTAAAGCTCAAACTAGACTTAGGCGGTGCGGAAGTTTACACGACATCGTGGCGTGCGATGGACGTGACGTTTCAAAGTAGGGTGAAAGTCAAGCTGAAAGTCGATAAAGTCACTTTTTACGATTACGTGAAAGGTTTTTACGCACCCAATCTTTCGATCTACGAAATCTATGAAGACGCTCCGCCGTGGAATGCCAAAGCGTGGTATCGATTTATTGCCGAGCAACACGAAAACGAAAAGCTTGCCGAGTTGTACCAAACGCTTTTTTTTGCTACGCCGATTTCCAAAGAGTTGCGAGACGAGGTGCAAAAATGGGGCATTTCGCACTTGATCGCCATTAGCGGCTATAACGTCGGCGTGATTAGCTTTTTACTTTTTTTCTTCCTTCGTCCGATCTATCGTTTTTTTCAAAGTCGTTATTTCCCGTATCGTAACGCAACGTTTGATTTAAGTTGTATCGTTTTTGGCGTTTTGTTTGGCTATATGGTCGTGCTTGATTTTATGCCTTCGTTTTTAAGGGCTTTTGCGATGAGCGTCTTTGGCTTTTTCCTCTTCTCCCGCGGTATCAAACTTCTTTCCTTCGGAACGCTTGGACTGACGTCGTTGTTTTTACTGGCACTTTTTCCCTCTCTTTGGTTTTCGCTTTCGTTTTGGTTCTCCGTTGCGGGCGTGTTTTATCTTTTTTTACTTTTGCATCACTTCGGAACGCTACCAAAAGGCGTTTTAGTGCTTATCGTCGATCTGGGCGTTTTTTTCTTGATGCTACCGCTCGTGCATACGTTTTTCCCCGTCTTTACCTTTTTACAATTAACGACTCCGATAACCAGCCTTGTGTTCGTGGCTTTTTATCCTTTGGGTGTTGTGTTACATGTCATGGGTTACGGAGGGGTTCTTGACGACGTGCTTTTAGCGTTTTTAAGCGTGCCCTCAACGCACTATTTTCTCAATTTTCCCGTATGGTTTTTAGCGCTTTTTGTTCTTTTATCGTTGGGGGCGATTCGTTTTAAAAGCCTTGTATTCGTCTGCTTAGGCTTGAGCGGCGCGAGCCTCTTTTTGATTCAGTAAAAAGCAAAGTTTTAACCCGTAAAGGTAGATAAACCACGAGAGGTAAATCCAGATAAAGAAGAAAAGTAAAATACTAAAAGAGCCGTAAATGCTGAGGTAGGTTTTGTTGTACGTGACGTAAAGGACGAAGACGATTTTGGAGCAGTACCAACACAACGAAGCGATAAACGAGGCGATCAGTACGCTTTTAAAGTAAATTTTGATTTTGGCGGAGATGCTGTAAAGCGTAAAAAAGAGTAACCAGATGACCGCATATGCCATCAAATTAACGACAAACGGCGAGTCGCTCGTCACAAACGATTGAACGTAAAAAAAGACGATAAGCCCCAAGGGCATTAACGTTACGGTCGTCCAATACGTCGAAAGGGCTTCCCAAAAACTACGGGTCGGAATTTCAAAGATTTTGCTGACGATTTTTTCGTAATCCAAAAAGAACATAACCGAGATATACACCACAAAGATAAGCCCTACGACGCCCATATTGCCGGTGTTTTCCATAAAATCGCGCAAGTAGCGTATCATAACGTCTTGTTGGGTCGGAATCAAAGAACTGAAGATAAACCCTTGAAGCTTTTCGTAGTAAACTTCAAACAGAGGCATTTTGGTAAAAATACTAAAGGTAACGAGTAAAATAGGAATCAACGAAAGAATCGTATGAAAGCTTAAAGAAGAGGCGTAGTGCGCTAGCTCTACGTCTCTTAAGGTTTTGAAAAAGTCTTTACACTCTTTCGCGCTTAACACTAAAGCCCCATTTTGGACGGATTGAGAATATTGTTGGGATCAAACGCTTTTTTGATCGAGCGGAAGAGTTCCATCTCCGCATCGCTGAACGCCAAATGCATAAAAGGCGCTTTGCTGAGTCCGATACCGTGTTCACCGCTCAATGTTCCGCCTAAAGCAACGGTAGCTTTGAAAATTTCTTCGATAGCATGATGTCCGATTTCGAGCTGTTTCGGATCGCTTCCGTCGACCATCACGTTGGTATGCACGTTGCCATCACCCGTATGCCCGAAGCATGGAACCGTGACATCGTATTTTTGTGCAATTTCGCCGATCGCTTTGAGAAGAGCGGGAAGCTTGCTTCGCGGAACGGTAATGTCTTCGTTGAGTTTTTTACTGCCGTAAATCGTGATAGACTGGCTGGCATTGCGTCTGGCGAACCACAAATCTTTGGATTCTTGTTCGTTTTGTGCGCGTTTAAAGTGGGAACAGCCGTTTTCATGGAACGCTTTTTCGATAATGTCGAGTTGTTGGCTTAATTCGTCTTGGCTATTTCCGTCCACGTCGGTAATCAAAATAGCACCCGCATCGATCGGGAGGCCTTTATGGAATTTTTGCTCGACCGCACGAATCGAGTAATTGTCTAAAAACTCCATCGCAACGGGCGTTACGCCTAATGCCATTGTTTTATAAACCGCGTTCATTGCATCATCGACGCTCGGGAAAACGCCCATGGCGGTTTGTGCCATTTTGGGTTTGGCAATGAGTTTAAGCGTGATTTCGGTAATTACGGCGAGCGTTCCTTCGCTGGCGATTAAAATGCCCGCGATATTGTAACCCGCAACGTCTTTAATGGTACGTTTGCCCGCACGAATGACTTCGCCGTTTGGAAGTACCGCACGAAGTGCCATCACGTAGTCTTTAGTAATTCCGTATTTTGCCGCACGCATACCGCCGGCATTTTCGCTGACGTTTCCTCCAAGGGTTGAATACTCTTCGCTCGCCGGATCGGGCGGGTAAAAAAGACCTAGCTCTTCGACCGCTTTTTGAAGGTGCATGTTGATAACGCCCGGTTGCACGACCGCGACCATATTTTCCATATCGATTTCAAGGATTTTGTTCATATGTTTTTCAAACGCAAGGACGATACCGCCGTTTGCGGGTAATGCACCGCCGGTAAATCCGCTTCCGGCACCGCGAGGCGTGATCACGATGCGGTGTTCGTTACAATACGTTAAGATCGCCGCGACGTCTTCTTCATGGCGCGGAAACAAAACCGCATCGGGTAAGTAACGCGTACGCGTCGCATCGTAGCAATACGCTAGAAGATGGGCTTTATCGTCGTAAACGTTTTCTTCGCCTAAGAGGCGTTTAAAATGGCTAAGATGGCTTGTCTCTAACATCGTTTATTTTCCGATCAATGTTTTATAGTAGCTATCGTAGTCGCTAATTTTGGAGCTGCTCCAACTAAACCATGACGTTTCGATGTCTTTGACGCGTGCGTAAAACGGCAGTTGCGTTTCGCCCGAGTTGGAAATTTTAACGGTTTTGATCGTATTGAAATTGTGGCAATCGACGAAATACCCTTGGTCTTTGATACCGAAGAAGATCAAAGAAGCCGTGTTTTGATAGCATGCTTGTCGAAAAATCGATTGATCGGGGTTTGGACGATAGAGTTTGCTAAGGTATGCCGCAACAAGATCGGGGTGAATCCACGTAATGTCCGAATACTCTTTGGTAATATCGCGAAAGACGTTGGCGTTTGGAACGACGATCAATGCACGATCGTACAAGTAGTTCATAATCACTTCGTCACCGACGATCGGTTTGACGCCCGCTTCGGGGAATGCGCCTTGAGAGAGCATTTCAAATTTAGCAAGTTTTAAAACGGCTTTCGTACCGTCTTTTTGGACGACGTCGCCGCGGGCAATAATCGTGGTCGTTTTAGCATCGAAAGAGTGTTTGATAACGCCGCTCGCACCTATAACAATCTCGGGGGAATCGGCAATGACTACTTGGGTGTCGGACGTCTCAAGAACCTTCGTCTTGTATTCTTTAAAGAGGGTTTGAGCTTGCGCAAACGTACATAACACCAAAAAAGATAGAGCTAAAACGAGCTTATTCAATACGAACTCCTTGAAGGGCAAACTAACCCTTTATTTTTTGCCAATGATTATACTATAGAGTTCTTTCATAACGCTTTATGAACGGGGTATTCTTGAGGGTTCGAAGCGGCAATCGGAGAAAAATTTAGGAGCTTTTCCAAGCTTTCTTAGGCGTTTTGTAAGATTTGTTCCGCTAAAATCCACCCAGACGAGGAGGGACAATGACTAAACTAATCATCGCGTGGCTGCTACTGCTATCCTTCTCCGCCGCGGCTTATTTGGAAGAGCTCAAATGGCCTAAAGGCGAAACTTTCTTAACGTTTCTAGACCACAATCAACTTCCTTCGTCGATTTACTACAGTTTGGATAAAGAAGAGCAAGAATTGGCCGCCGAGATTATCGCCGGCATCAAATACCAAGTCCTCCGCAATAGCGATACGAGTGCTTTAGAGCAAGTGCTGATTCCGATCGGCGAAGAGCTTCAGATGCATATCAAGCAAAAAAACGATCAGTTTATCATGGAGATAGAGCCGATTGCCGTTCAGTTGGAAGAGCATGCTTTGGTTCTTGACATTCAAAATTCTCCTTTTGTGGATATCGTGAATGCGACGAAAAACAATCTTTTAGCCAACGAATTCGCGCAATCGTTTCGCGACAGCGGCGTCAATCTTCGCAATTTGAAAAAAGACGACCAATTGGTATTACTGTACCGTCAAAAACGAAGGCTCGGCAAACAGTTCGGTTCTATCAAGATCGACGTTTCGATGATCGAGACCAAAAATAAACAAAACTATATTTTTTATTATAAAGAGAGCTATTACGACGCTAAAGGTCAGGAACTCGAAAATTTCTTGCTCAGTACGCCCGTCAATTATACGCGTATCTCTTCGCCGTTTACGTTGATGCGCTGGCATCCCATTTTACAGAAATACCGTGCGCATTTAGGTATCGACTATGCCGCAAGCGTGGGAACACCCGTCAAATCGGCGGGTAACGGACGCGTGAATTTTGTCGGCGAAAAAGGCGGGTACGGCAATACGATCGAAGTGAGTCACGACGGCAGTTACAAAACGCTTTACGGACATCTTAACGGTTTTGCCAAAGGGCTTCGTAGCGGGCAAGTCGTCAAACAGGGGCAAGTTATCGGCTACGTCGGCAATACGGGGCTTAGTAGCGGACCGCACTTGCATTTTGGACTTTACCGCAACAATGTCGCTATTAATCCCGCAAGCGTCGTCAAAATCGCTAAAAGTGCTTTAAGCGGTAACGATCTTCGCGGATTTTTAGAGTATACTAAAGCACTGAAAGAGAAGGTTGAAACGGCGTTAAAAGAACATGTGCCTCCCGTACAAGAAGAGAATTTCGAATACGCGTATCCGTTCGATAAAAAAAGTGACATGTAAGCAAACGATAACCGTTTTGCGATAGAATTTTAAAAAAAAGAGAAGAAGAGTCCATGATACGATGTTTCTTTAAAAACAGCAATAAGCTAGAAGTCATTACGGATTTAAGCGAATTCGACGATAACGAAGATAAAAAAAGCAAAGTCGTTTGGCTTGACATGTTACTTCCGACCAGCGAAGAGATCGTCTTTGTCGAACATACGTTCGGGATCGATTTTCCGACCAAACAAGAGTCCGAAGAGATCGAGATTTCGTCTCGTTATTGGGAAGAAGATAAAAAAATCGAAATCAACAGTTTCTTTTTGATCGCCAACGACGATAGTGCCCATAACGAAACGGTTTCGTTTATTTTGCAGGGCAATCTTTTGATCTCTATTCGCTATAAAGAACTCAAAACTTTTGAAGAATTTAGCAAACGCTTTTACTATGCCCCGCGCGAATTTAAAAACGGATACTACATTTTTTCGCAACTTTTAGACATCAGAATCGACGCGGACGCCGACATTATCGAAAAACTTTCCAAAGACATCACACGTTTGCGTAAACACGTTTTTACCGACTATACGAACGACGACGAAGAGATGTTGGAGAAAATTTCCTCGTTTGAAGATCTCAATATGAATATTCGCGAAAACTTGATGGATAAGCAACGCATCTTAACCTCTTTTTTAAAATCAAACAAATACGACGACAGTTCGCTTCGAGGCGACATCGTCATCATGCTGAAGGATATTAAGTCCTTGATCGACTATACCGAATTTAATTTTGAAAGACTTGATTATTTGCAAAACATCTTCGTGGGCGTTTTGAACATCGAGCAAAATAAAGTCATTAAAATCTTTACGATTATGAACGTTATCTTTTTACCGCCGACGTTGATCGCGAGTATTTACGGAATGAACTTTAAAGTTTTGCCCGAACTTGATTGGCAATACGGATATGCCTTTTCACTCTTTTTAATGGCACTTTCGGCGATTACGCCTATCTTGTTTTTTAAGAAAAAAGGCTGGATTTAAGCGATGGACCATACGATTGAGGTGCTCAAAATCGAGGAGTGTATCGACTCGTGCTATATTAAACCCAAAAGCATGTACTACATGCACAACAATGTCGAAAAACGTTGGGATATCGTCGATACGCATAACAGCGTCGCCATTTTACTTTATCATAAAGCCTTAGACTCTTTTGTATTCGTCAAACAGTTTCGCCCTTCTATTTATCTGAAAAATCATGACGGCTTTACGTACGAGTTGTGTGCGGGCATCGTCGATAAAGACAAAAGCCTGATTGAAATCGCGCAAGAAGAGATTTTAGAAGAGACGGGCTATGACGTACCCTTAGGTAAAATAGAAAAAATTTCGTCGTTTTACACGGCGGTAGGTTTTGCGGGCGGTCGTCAGACGCTTTATTACGTCGTTTTAGATGAAAGTATGAAAGTGAGCGAAGGCGGCGGAATCGACAATGAAAATATCGAAGTGATTTATTTGAAGCGGGAAAAAACGATCGAATTTATGTTCGACGAGAGTATCGCGACCACATCAGGGCTGATGTTTGCGCTGATGTGGTACTTTAAAACGTATGAGCCTACGAAAACGTTTGTTAATTAACACCGACTAAAATATTGGAAGCTTTGATGATAGCGTAAATGCTATCGCCTTTTGCCAAAGAGAGCTCTTGTTTTGCATCTTCGGTAACGACGGCGGTAACGACGATACCCGCTGGCGTCGTGATAACGACTTCACAATTGACCGCTCCGTTTTTAATTTCGCTGACCGTTCCTTTGATTTTATTGCGTGCGCTAACTGCCAATGCGATGTCGGCTTTTGCCAGTAAAACGCTTTGCGCTTTGAAAATACAGACCACTTCGCTCCCCGCTTTCAAGCCGAGCATTTCAACCGCATCGTTGGTAATAACGGAAACAATTTTTTCGCCGCTAGCGGGAGTGACGATCACTTCACTGTTAACGGGTCCTTTTTTCACTTCGACGATTTTTCCTAAAATTTGATTTCGTGCGCTAATCTTCATATGCAATCCTTTTAGTGTGTCTATCAAGCCAAAACTTAATACATGTGAGAATTATGTCACGGACGGATATGTATTGTCAATTGCTAACGAAATCGTTACAATGCGTTGCTATTTTTTCTTTCCGGCTTGTGCGATTTTGTCAAACGAGATATACGATGCAAAGCATTTATACGTCAGGCAATATACCGTACCGATGAGCGTTGCAATACCCAAAGTAACGATAAAACTTGAAAAAACGGCGGACAAAAAGATAGAGTAAACTTCACTCATCGTGCTTCTCCTTAGTGCAATGAAACATATTGTATCGTAATATAATTAAAAATATAACGTATAACGTGAAAATTGCCGCAATGTCACCCGAAACACCACAAACGAGTAGCCAAAAAACCATACGCAAGATCGAAAAAAAACGGTTTTAGACGATCTCCAACTGCTCTAAAATATCTTTCGTAAGTTTCGAAAGAGGGCGGAGACATAGATTGCGAAAACATCAAGGTGATTTACGTTAAACGAGAAAAAACACTCGCCTTCATGTTCAACGAAGCCAATGCCACCACCTCAGGACTCATGTTCGCACTCATGTGGTACTTTAGGACGTATGAAAAATAGCTTTACATGTAAAAGGATTAGAGCGTGAAAACCCATAAACTTTTGCTATAATATTTTCATGTACACCGTTGAATTTGTCGAACTTGACACCAAAAAACCATTTGCAGAGTTTATTGCTACTTTGGAAAAAAATGAAGTGGCAAAGGTTTTTGCTTCGATTGATAAATTTATTGAACTTAAAAATGCCTCTTTGCCTGTCGGTGAAAATCTATCTAAAAAGCTAGATGAGGGCATTTTTGAGATACGAGTGAGCTTACCCAATAAGATAGTTCGGAATTTATACTATTACGTCAGCGGTCAAAAGATTATTATCACGCATGGCTTTGTGAAAAAAAGCCAAAAAACTCCCAGTTCTGAAATTGCAAAATCCAAAGAACTACGGAGACAATACAATGAAAGGATGGCATATGAGTAACTATGAAAAACTAAAAAAAAGCTATATGAATGATGCTGAATTTGTTACCATGTACGAAGACGCAAAAACGCAAGTTGACCTAGAAAACGAAGTACAATACATCAAAGACAAAATCCACACCAACGATACTTCTTTCAACCTTCTAAATGCTTTGGACACCTTGCAAAAACATATCAGCGAATACACGCATAAACGAAAGTTGGCGTAGTTATTTTAGTTTGGTCATCCAGTATTTTTATAGAAATTTTAAAATAATTTAAGGACAAATTTTGATTAAAAAAGATGCCATAGATAAATTTACTTTGTTAAAAGAGCGGGCAGAAGCATTAGCGAAAATATCTAGAGGTAGTCAGGATTTTAAAAAATGGTACAGAGATACAGAAGTGGCTATTGAAAAAATTTTTGGAAAAGAGACTCGTCATTTAAGAGACTTTAAAAGTATTAGATTCATATCTTCTGTACTTTATAATACAACTGATTCAATACACGAAGAAGCTTATCGAAGAGGTCTTCGTAATGCAGTGGCTATCTTTGATTCATTTATTGATGAGATAAGCGAATATGGATTTGATAAAGAAATGGAAACGATGGTTGAATTATTGCCAATTGATAAAGTCAAACTTTTAATTGAACGATTTCATAAAATTGCTAGACAATTGAGATCAAGACACGATAATCGTCATACTATAGAAATTGAAGATGAATATGACGTACAAGATTTATTTCATGCACTTTTAAAAATTTATTTTCAAGATATTCGCCCTGAAGAATATATCCCTAGTTATGCAGGAGCTGCGTCACGTGTAGATTTTCTTCTGAAGGAAGAAAAAATTATTATTGAAATTAAAAAAACGAGAAAAAACCTTGGTGCAAAAGAAATTGGTGAACAACTTATAATTGATTCTCAACGTTACCAGTCACACCCAGATTGTAACCAACTGATATGTTTTGTATATGATCCGGAGGGAAGAGTTGCCAATCCTCGTGGAATAGAAAATGATTTAACAAAAGAAATAAATGGTGTAAATATAGTCGTTTTTATTACCCCAGATCAATAGGATATTAGTCAATATAAAGGTTTACATGTAAAGCTTCAAACCTTTACATGTAAAAAGGTTTTAGTCGATAAATCGCTTGGTCAAATCCCCGTAGGTTTCGATGCGGCGGTCGCGTAAAAACGGCCAGATGCGTCGTACGTGTTCGCCTCTTTGTAGGTCAACATCGACGATGAGCACTTCTTCTTGGTCGTGGCTGGCACGTTTGAGAATCTCGCCTTGGGGGCCACAGGCAAAAGAGTTACCCCAAAAGCGGATGCCGTCCAGTACACCGTGGTTGTCCGCTTCTTTGCCGATGCGGTTGACGCTGATGACGGGTAAACCGTTTGCGATGGCGTGACCTCTTTGCACGGTTTCCCATGCGTCGCATTGTCTTCGTTTTTCATCTTCTGAGTCTGCATCAAACCAACCGATGGCGGTGGGGTAGATGAGCATTTCAGCCCCTTTTAACGCCATCAAACGAGCGGCTTCGGGGTACCATTGATCCCAACAGACAAGAAGTCCTAGTTTGCCGACACTGGTTTGGATGGGGTTGTAGCCCATGTCGCCTGGGGTGAAGTAGAATTTCTCGTAAAATCCTGGGTCGTCGGGGATGTGCATTTTGCGGTATTTGCCGGCTACCGTGCCATCTTTTTCAAAGACGACGGCGGTGTTGTGGTACAGACCGGCGGAGCGTTTTTCAAAAAGAGATGTGACTAAAACGACGTTGTTTGCTTTGGCGATGCCTGACCAAAAAGCGATGTCGCTCTCCCAGTTGCTTGCAAGGTCAAAACACGCGACATCTTCGTTGATGCAGAAGTAGCGGTCTTGGTGAAGTTCTTGTAAGACGACAAGCTCTGCGCCTTGTTTGGCGGCTTTTTGGATGAGTGAAACGGTTTTGGCGATGGTTTTTTCTGACGTGCTTTCAACGGCGTGTTGGATGAGTCCGACTTTCATAAAAAATCCTCTTGTGCGCTTAGGTTATAGGAGTTAATTATACATTAATGAGCTTTTAATCGGTTTTAATTTAGAATTTTGATGAGTATTATCAAGAAGGAACATTATGAAAGCACTCTCGGATCTCAATGCCGGAGAAAAAGGCAAAGTCAAAAAAATCGACGCCGAGGGAGAATTGAAGCAGCGGCTTTTTTCGTTGGGTCTTCGAAAAGGAAGTCTCTTGGAAGTGAAAGCCATGAGTATGGCGAAAAGTACGATGGAGATCGAAGTCGGTACGACACTTTTGGCACTGCGCTTTGAAGAGGCCAAACGCATCGGAATCGAGACGCTATGAACGAGCTGATTATCGCCCTTGTGGGGCAACCCAATGTCGGCAAAAGCATGCTCATCAACTCGATCGCCGATGCGAGGCTTAAGGTCGGCAATTTTTCGGGCGTTACGGTCGAAAAAGCCGAAGTCAATTTTAGTGCGCAAGGGCATTCGATTAAAATCGTCGATTTACCCGGCACGTACTCGCTCAACGACTACACGCAAGACGAACGCGTGACCAAAGACTTTTTACAAAACGAGCATTACGATTTGATTATTAACGTGGTCGATGCGACCAATTTAGAGCGCAATTTGTATTTGACGACGCAACTTTTGGAGCTCGGCAAAAAAATGATCGTCGCGCTCAATATGATGGACGAAGCCCACAAAGAAGGGCAATGCATCGATCATGAACAGCTGAGTTCTATTTTGGGCGTGCCGTGCGTCAAAGTCTCCGCCGCAACGAAAAGAGGCATCGGTAAGTTGCTCAACCGCGCCATCGACGTTTCGCTTTTTCCGCTTGAAAAATCCAAACTGATTTACAGCGACGTCGTAGAAGAAGAAATCGGCAAGCTCGCTTCGTTTTTAGACCGCAAGCATTATGCTTCCCGCCTTTCGTCGCGTGAAATCGCACTGAGGCTTTTACAAGAAGACCCCGCGACTTACCGCAAGATGCACGAAGAGCCGATTTGGGTCGAGCTTTCTTCGTTCTTGAAAGAGGCGTTAGAGCATCTTTACGTTCATTACGAGACGAAAGACGTCGCCGAAATTTTTGCCGAAGAACGCGCCGCATTTGCCAAAGGCGCGGTCGTTGAGACTTTAAGTTGTAAAAAATGCACCTCTCAAACACTCACGCAAAAAATCGACACCGTGTTAATTCATCCCGTTTACGGCATTCCCATCTTTTTCTTTTTAATGTGGAGCTTGTTTCAGTTAACGTTTACGCTAGGATCGATTCCGATGGACTGGATCGACGCGTTTTTCGTTGCTTTGGGCAATTATGCCAAAACGGTTTTCGGAGAGGGCGAGCTAGGCTCTATCATCGCTGACGGCGCAATTTCGGGTGTGGGCGCGGTGGTGATGTTCTTACCCAATATCGTCATTTTGTTTTTAGGCATCGCGTTGTTAGAGACGACCGGATATATGGCGCGCGTTGCGTTTTTATTGGACGGATTTTTCCACCGTTTCGGACTTCACGGCAAAAGCTTTATTCCTCTTGTTACGGGTTTTGGTTGTTCGGTACCTGCGTATATGAGCGCGCGCACGCTCAAAAACGATAAAGATCGGCTGATTACGCTTTTTATCATCGGATTTATGAGTTGCGGGGCGAAACTTCCGGTTTACGTGTTGTTCGCCGGAGCGTTTTTCGGGCAAGAACATGCGGGTAACGCTTTGTTTGCGATCTATCTTGCCGGAGCGTTTATCGGGCTTTTGGCGGCAAAGTTTTTGAAACGATTCGTCTTTAAAGGTGCTGACGAGCCTTTCGTTATGGAAATGCCCAAATACCGCCTGCCTTCGTTGAAGCTCATTTGGCATACGGTCGTGAGCAAGGCGATTATGTACCTTCAAAAAGCGGGAACGTTTATTTTGGCGGCATCTTTGTTGATCTGGTTTGCGAGCAACTATCCCAAATATCCCGACCTTGAAGCCTCTTTCGATCAGAAAATCGAACAAGCAAGCAACGCGTCCTTAAAAGTCGAGTACGAAAACGAAAAGTCCAAAGTTTTGCTGGAAAAAAGTTTCTTAGGCAAAATCGGAAAATCGACCGATTGGTTGTTTACCCCTTTGGGATTTGATTGGAAAATGACGGTCGCTTTGGAGTCCGGATTGGCGGCTAAAGAGGTCGTCGTTTCGACCTTAGGGGTTTTGTATGCGCTCGGTTCGGGCGTGGACGAGGGCAACGAAAGTCTCATTGCGGAGCTTCAAAAGCAAATTCCTTTGGCTTCGGCGGTCTCTTTTATGATCTTCGTGATGTTTTATTTACCGTGTCTTGCCGCTTCCATCGTTTTTACGAAAGAGAGCGGCGGTTATAAATATTTGGCGTATCTGTTCGTCTTTACGACGATCATCGCTTGGGTTTTAGCCTTCATCGGATACCGCGTGACCTTGTTGTTTAGCTAAAGATCCTCGTCGATCTTGAACGACGACACGCGATCGTTCATCTCCGAATCGTCGTACGGATCAAGGTGCGCGGTGATGACCCATTCGTCGTTTGGGATCAGCTCCTTGATCTTCTCTTCGATGCGATCTCCCGCGTGGTGCGCGCGTAAAAGCGAAATACCTGGGCTAAAAACCAAGTGAACGTCGACGAAGTTGGTATTGCCCGATTTACGAGTTTTCAGGTAGTGAAAATCGCTGATCTCTTTCTCCGCGACGATGATGTTGCGAATATCTTCTACGATCTGCTCGTCTAAGGAGGCGTCTAGCAGAATATACACGCCGTCTTTAATGAGCTCGTACGCCGAATGAATAATATAAATCGAAATAACCACGCCCATAATCGAGTCGATCAGCTCAAAATGCGTTATTTGGATAAGAACGAGCGAAATTAAAATAGCACCGTTGCTTAAAACGTCCGTTTGATAATGAAGCGCATCGGATTTGACGACCATACTGCGCGTTTTTTTCGCAACGTAGTTGAGAAATACGACCAATGCAATCGTCAAAACCAAAGAGATCGCCATCACGAGGATGGAACTTCCCAAATATTCCAAAGGCTCATGCACGATCGCTTTTTTAATCGACGTGTAAAAAATAAAAAGTCCCGAAACGCTAATGACCGTACCTTCGATCACCGCGGCTAAGGCTTCGATTTTGCCTTTGCCGTAATTGAACGTTTTATTAGCGGGTTGTTCGGATTTTAAAATCGCAAAGTAATTGAAGGCGGAGACGATGAGGTCTAAAACCGAATCGATCGCCGAAGCCAAAACGGCGACGGAGCCGCTCATCAAACCGATAAAGAGTTTGACGATAATTAAAATGCTCGCCGTAGCACTGGAGACGACGGTTGCTTTTTTTTGGAGGGTCACGAGAGGTTATCCTTCTTTTTATAAATGTTCATCGAAGCGCAATGCAAACTGCCGTGTTCGCGAATCAACACGGAAGCGTCGATGCCGACGATTTCGCGCTCCGGAAAATAACGCGCAAACGTTTTGAGTGCTTTGGTATCGTAGGCATCGTTGTAAAGCGGTACTAAAACCGCGTTGTTGACTAAAATAAAATTGAGGTACGTCGCGGGAAGGCGATGATCGTTAAAGAACTTCGCCGAAGGCAAAGGCAGCGGAACCAGATCAAACGAGGTCTTTTTGAGCTCTTTTTCCATCTTTTTGAGTTCGTCGTAGTGTTCGTCCTCTTTGTCGTAACATTTCACGTAAGCAATCGTATTTTTATTTAAAAAACGTGCCAGCGTATCGATGTGCGAATCGGTGTCGTCGCCCATAAGCGCACCGTGCTTTAAGATAATCAACTCTTTGAGTCCGAAAAGCTTAATCAACGTTTTTTTGATCTCTTTTTTCGAGAGGTGCGCGTTGCGGTTCTCTTCAAAAAGGCAATACGCAGTGGAAAGCATCACGCCATGACCGTTGCTTTCGATGCTTCCGCCTTCCAGTACGAAATCGATGCTTTTAAGCTTTCCTTTTAAAAAGCCCTCTTCAAAAAGGCGTTTGGTAATCGTGTTGTCGATACTTGCGTCAAATTTATTGCCCCATGCGTTGAAGATGAAGTCGTAAGTACGGCGTTGGTGGTTTTTGTAAACGTTGATGCCTCCAAAATCGCGTATCCACGTATCGTTCGTGAGCATTTCGACCAGCGTGATATTTTGAAGCGTGGGCAAAATGTTGGCAAGGTGTTGTTTATCTTCGCAAACGACGATGCACGGTTGAAAGCGCGCGACGGTCGAGATAAACGTGAGATACGTTTGATGAATTGCTTCGATGGAGTGCGCCCAGTCGCTCTTTTTGGGAGGGAAAACGACGATGAGAGCCTCTTGTTCTTCCCATTCGGCGGGTAATCTTAGTTTCATTTTGCGCTCCGTCTTTCGTGTATTTGGGCTAAATTATACCAAAATAGGTTTGAGCGAGGCTTTTATAAGGTAAAATAGGGACGAAATTGTTTTTCCAAAGGCTCTTACATGTTATGGCAAGATAAAACCAATAAAAGCATCCGCCAAATCAATTTTATGGCACTTTTGTTTGCGGGCTTGTTTGTTTTTATTTTTGCTTGTTTGATTATCGCGAACGAATATTTTGCTTACCAAAAAGAGATCGAACGCATCGAAGCATCGTACCCGTCGACGTTGTTAACGCTTGGAAACAGCGTGGAAGCGGCGCATTCGCTTGAGATCGTTTTGGAGCATAAGCACAAAGAGTACAAAGATAAAATCATCGACTTTATGGTTAAAATTTATGCGTTGGCACTCGTGATGTATATGATCAGTACGATCGAGTACCGCTACGTTAACGAATTGATGGCGCGCGAAGTGCGTTTGATCGTCGCGTCGTTTAAAGAAGCGGCGCAGAGTTACCGTTTTATCGATACGGAAAAGATGCGTTTTCGGGAATTTCGCGAGATTGCCAACCACGCCAACGCGATGATCGAGGAGATTCACGGTAAAAATGACGATCTAGCAAAACTCAATGCCAACTTGGAGGCGATCATCGAGCAAAAGACCGAAGAGCTCAAACGCTCGGTCGCCTATACGCAAGAGCTCTTGGAAACGCAAGACCGTTTTGTGAAAAATGCGATCCACGAGATCAATACGCCTCTTTCGATCATTTTAATGAACATCGATTTGTACAATCTCAAATTTGAAAAAAACCCTTACCTCGTCAAAATCGAAGCGGCGGTTAAGGTGCTTGACAATATTTACGAAGATTTGGCGTACGTGGCAAAAAAAGATCATGTCGTCTATGCCAAATCGATGGTCGATTTTTCATCGTTTTTACAAGAGAGGGTGCATTATTTCGAAGACGTTGCCGAAGGAAACAAGCTGACGCTTTGTACCGACATAAGCCCCGATCTTTTTATCGTTTTCAGTGAGATCGAGTTGCAGCGTATTTGCGACAACAATATCTCCAATGCGATAAAATACAGTTACGAAAAACAAAACGTACATGTCAAGCTTTACGCGCAAGAGGCGTTCGTCGTCTTTGAAGTACAAAACGTCGGCGATACGATTCAGTCCCTTGAAAATCTCTTCAGCCGATACTACCGTGAAAACGACGTTCGCGGCGGTTTTGGCTTGGGGCTCAATATCGTCAAAGAGATTTGCGATCGTAACGACGTTGAGGTCAGCGTGGCTTCGGACGCGTCGACGCGCTTTACGTACCGTTTTAGGAAAGGATAACGATGAAAATTTTACTCTTGGAAGACGAATGGATGCTTCGCAGTTCGATTGAGGAGTATTTGGAGGCCTTAGGGCACAAGGTCGTGAGTTTCGGTAAGGGAGACGAAGCGTATGCGGCGATCCGCCAAGAGTCGTTCGATCTTTTGATCTTGGACATTAACATTCCGAAAATGACGGGTTTGGAACTCTTAAAATCGCTCAACGAGATCGAACAAAACTACCCGAGCATCTTTATCAGCGCCAACGTCGATATCGACGATATTACCCAAGCGTTTGAACTTGGAGCGTCGGACTACCTTAAAAAGCCGTTTCATCTAAAAGAGTTGGGGCTTCGCATCGATAAAATTAAAAAAGAGTATGAGATCAAACGGATGCAACACATCATCTTAAGTCCCAAATACGTCTTCTCCAAACAAGAGCAAATGTTGTTTTACAATAACAACGTTCAAGTCCTAACCAAAAAACAGTTACAAATAGTAACACTGTTGTGCGAGAACATCGGCATCGTGGTGGACTTCGAAAAATTTCGCAGTTACGCGTGGAACGACGAACCGGTCGACAATGCCACAATTAGGGCTGAAATAAGCCGTTTTCGTAAGCTTCTTAAGGAAGATTTTATTGTCAATCTCAAAGGCGTCGGCTATAAAATCGAACGTTACTTACCGGAGCAAAAGCGTTAAAAGTTACAAAAATACACATTTATTTTAAATATCCCTACGGTTTTTCTGCTATTTTGAAAATGCTACGATAATGCTATGTTACTTATTTACAATTTCTTCGTGATTCACACATTTACTATGAAGGAGCATTTATGAGCCAACATGTCTACGACAGAGTTAAGGCAAACCCAAAATTTGCCGAACTCGTACAAAAAAGAAGCCGCTTTGCATGGCAACTTTCGATTGTGATGCTTGTCGTGTATTACGCGTTTATTCTCGTAATTGCTTTTTCTCCCGCAACCTTTGCGCAAAAGATCGGAGAGGGCGTTACGACGGTCGGAATTCCGGTAGGGTTGGCGGTCATCGTGATCGCGTTTGTGCTTACGGGTATCTACACTCAACGAGCCAACGGAGAATTTGACGATATGACGCATCAAATTAAAGAAGACGTAAGGAGCGGCGAATGAAATGGGGCTTACTCCTTTTAAGCTTAAGCAGCTTTGTTTTTGCGGCGGACGCACAATTTAGCGGTAAACGCGACATCAACGTATCGGCGATCGTGATGTTCTTGATTTTCGTTTTAGCAACGCTGGGCATTACGTATTGGGCGGCAAAACGAACGAAAACGGCGAAAGATTTTTACACTGCCGGAGGAGGAATTACGGGCTTTCAAAACGGTCTTGCAATCGCGGGAGATTATATGTCCGCGGCATCGTTTTTAGGCATTTCGGGCTTGGTTTACCTCAAAGGATTTGACGGATTGATCTACTCCATCGGATTTTTGGTCGGTTGGCCGATTATCTTGTTTTTGGTGGCGGAGCAACTTCGAAATCTCGGAAAATATACGTTTAGCGACGTGGCATCGTACCGTTTACGACAAACACCGATCCGAACGTTGGCGGCTTTAGGCTCTTTAGCGACGGTGGCATTGTATTTGATCGCGCAGATGGTCGGTGCGGGGCAATTGATTCAGATTTTGTTCGGGCTTGATTACGAATACGCGGTCGTGATGGTCGGTATTTTGATGATTCTTTACGTAACGTTCGGCGGTATGTTGGCGACAACGTGGGTGCAAATTATCAAAGCGGTTTTGTTACTTTCCGGCGCATCGTTTATGGCGATTATGATTATGTATCAAGTCGGATTTAGCTTTGAAACGCTCTTTTCGCAAGCGGTTGCGGCTAAGAAAAGTGCTGCGATCATGGCTCCGGGCGGTTTGGTCAGCGATCCGATTTCGGCGATTAGCTTAGGTATGGCGTTGATGTTCGGAACGGCGGGATTACCGCATATCTTGATGCGATTCTTTACCGTGAGCGACGCAAAAGAAGCGAGAAAGTCGGTCTTTTTTGCGACGGGATTTATCGGTTACTTTTATATTTTAACGTTTATTATCGGATTTGGTGCTATCGTATTGTTAACCAATAATCCGACCTATCTCGATCCGATCAAAGGCGGTATTATCGGCGGGGGTAACATGTCGGCGATTCACACGGCCCATGCGATCGGCGGAAACCTTTTCTTAGGGTTTATCTCGGCGGTTGCGTTTGCGACGATCTTGGCGGTTGTTTCGGGATTGACGCTTGCGGGTGCGAGTGCGGTCAGCCACGACCTTTACGCGAACGTCTTTGCCAGAGGTCGCGTGGATGAGATGATGGAGATGAAGGTATCGAAATACTCGACGATCGCTTTAGGTATTGTTGCGATTTTCTTGGGAATTGCGTTTGAAAAACAAAACATCGCGTTCATGGTAGGACTTGCGTTTGCAATTGCGGCAAGTGCGAACTTCCCTATCTTGTTCTTATCGATGTTCTGGAAAAAGTTGACGACCAAAGGCGCCGTTTGGGGCGGATCGTTGGGACTTTTAACGGCGGTCGTGTTGGTCGTCTTGAGTAAAGCGGTTTGGGTGGACGTCTTAGGCAATAAAACCGCGATTTACGCTTACGGCAATCCGGCGATCTTTTCTATGGCGGTTGCCTTTATCGGAATTTGGCTCTTCTCTTTAATGGATCAAAGTGAAGATGCTAAAAAAGAGATCGCGGCATACGAGCACCAATTTATCCGAAGTCAAACGGGTATCGGTGCGGAAGGCGCAAGCGCACATTAAAGGGCTTTGCCTTCACATGTAAAGAATTCTGCTTCGTTAGAAGCAAGCTTTAGTAGGTGTTTGGGCTTTGCCTTGACATGTAAAGAAATTCTGCTTCGTTAGAAGCAAGCTTTAGTAGGTGTTTGGGCTTTGCCCAAACACCGTGTAAAAATGAACTTTTAAGGATTAGAACAATGTCACACGTTTTTGAACCTAACAGAACACTCAGCAAAGAGGCAAGAATTAAAAATATGTGCGAATACAAAGAGCTTTGTATTCAAGCCGATGAAAATTTCGAGGGGTATTGGGATAAGCTTGCTCGCGAAAAAATCGAATGGTTTAAACCTTACGATCGCGTACTCAACGAAGACAACGCTCCGTTTTACAAATGGTTTGAAGGAGGAAAACTCAACGTTACGCATCAATGTTTAGGCCGGCATTTAAACAGCCGTAAAAATAAGGCGGCGATTATTTGGGAAGGCGAAGACGGCAAACGCCGCATCATTACCTACCTTCAACTTTTCTATCGCGTCAATCGTTTAGCGAATTTGATGCGCAATCGTTTCGGTATTAAAAAAGGCGACCGCGTCGTTTTGTACATGCCGATGATTCCCGAAGCGGCGTTTGCCATGTTGGCGTGCGCTAAAATCGGAGCGATTCATTCGGTCGTATTCGGCGGGTTTTCGGCAGATGCTTTAAGAGATCGTATTCAAGATGCACAGGCCAAACTCGTCATCACCGCCGACGGTGCGTTTCGACGCGGCAAACCTTACATGTTAAAACCCGTCGTCGATGAAGCACTTAAGGAAGGATGCGAATGTTGCGATAAAGTGTTGATCGTTCAACGTAACTTTGAAGATATCGAGTACGTTCCGGGGCGCGATTACGTGTACAACGAAATTATCATGAACGAATCGCAATACTGCGAGCCTGAGTGGATGGATGCGGAAGATCCGCTTTTCTTACTTTATACTTCGGGAAGTACGGGCAAGCCAAAAGGCGTTCAACACAGTAGTGCCGGTTATATCCTTTGGGCGCAATACACGATGGAACACGTTTTCGACGTCAAAGAAAACGATACGTTCTGGTGTACGGCGGACGTGGGTTGGATAACGGGGCATACGTACATCGTTTACGGCCCTTTGGCGATGGGCGCAACGACCATTATGTACGAGGGCGTTCCGACGTTCCCCGATGTCGGTCGATGGTGGAGTATGATCGAAGAGCATCGCGTCAATCAGTTTTACACCGCGCCGACGGCGATTCGATTGTTGCATAAAGAGGGAGCCGATGCACCCAAACGTTACGATTTGAGTTCGCTCAAAGTCTTAGGAACGGTCGGCGAACCGATCAATCCCGATGCGTGGATGTGGTACTATGAGGAGATCGGCGGCGGACGTTGTCCGATCGTGGATACGTGGTGGCAAACCGAAACGGGCGGTCATATGATTACGCCGCTTCCGGGTGCGACACCGATTAAACCGGGTTCGGCGACGTTTCCGCTTCCGGGCATTAAAGCAGAGATTTTAGATGAGCATGGACAACGCGTGAGCACGCCGCATGAAAAAGGCTTTTTATGCATTACGCGCCCGTGGCCGTCCATGATTCGCAATATCTGGGGTGATAGCGATCGCTTTGTGAAGTCGTATTTCGGCGATCATAAAAAAGACGGTGTTCCCGTGTACTTTTCGGGAGACGGTGCGATGTACGACGAGGACGGTTATATTATCATTACCGGACGAACGGATGATGTTATTAACGTTTCGGGTCACCGCATCGGAACGGCGGAAATCGAAGCCGTCCTCGGGCATCATGAAAACGTTGCCGAAGTGGCGGTCGTCGGACGTCCCGATCCGATCAAAGGAGAGGGTATTTTTGCGTATATCGTGATTAAAGGCGACGATACCATCGGCGAAGAAGTTTACATGATCCAAGAGCTCAACAAGCTGATCGTCAAAGAGATCGGCAATATCGCCAAACTCGATGCGATTCGTTTCGTTCCGGGACTTCCGAAAACCAGAAGCGGCAAGATCATGCGAAGAATTTTACGTTCGATCGCAAAGAAAGAGCCGATCACTCAAGATATCTCAACGTTGGAAGATCCAAGCATCGTTGAGAAGATCCAAAATCTCGTCCAGTTCTAATCTTTCCAAACGGCTACACCGTGACAGTGTAGCCGTCCTTTCTGATCGTTTCTACAGTGCAAATTGCACCTTAAAATGCTATGATATGTTTTATTTTACTATCCATAGAGGAACATTCATCATGGCATTACATGTAATCAACCAACCGCACGATCAAACCAAAGCCGTTAACGACGCAATGCGCTATCCCAATCTTGAAAAAATCATCAGCGTTCCTTTGGGAATCGGAGAGTTTTACGAAGCGTGTAAGGATTATCCGATTTTGTTTACGAAAAACCAAGAGGGCGATTGGCTGGCGATTGCATTACTCGGTTTTAACGACAAAAACGTCTCTTTGGACGAAAACGGACGTTTCAAACGAGGCAAATACGTTCCCGCATTTTTGAGACGCTACCCGTTTGCATTGGTTCAAAACGAGGCTCAAGAGGGATTTTCGTTGGCGATCGAAGAAGAGGGCTTGGAAGAGCTTAACGCGTCCAATCAAGCAAGAGCTTTGTTCAAAGAGGATAAAACGCCAAGCGATTTAACCAAAAATATTTTGGATTTTTTAGTGCGTTTTCAAGGCGAACTTCAATCGTGCAGTGCGTTCATCAAAGAGCTCTACAAAGGAGAGTTGTTGGTACAAAAAAGTGCGAACGTCATCGACGAAGAGGGCAAAACCCATACGATCAACGGTTTTTTTACGCTTGACGAAGAAAAATTCAACCGTTTGAACGATAAGAAAAAACTCGACATGTGCAAAAAAGGGGCAACGCCTTTAATCACGGCTCATTTGATCTCTCTTAGTAATATCAGACGTTTAGGTATGTAGGTTTGACGACGTTTACATGTCGGTTTACCTTTTGACATGTAAACGCGTATTAACACCGTTAATGCGGTTCGATTTTAGCGTTAAAATCGCTTGAAATACCCTCGCGTGCAAATCGTGCTCCCATATCGTAGGCTTTTTCGCAGTCTTGTGGAAAAAACTCTTGACGTCTTTTGGCTTTAAGCGGTTCGCTAAATGCGGTGATGTCGTATTTGGAATAGTCTTTAAACTGGTACGTATCGGTCACATAAAGCCCTTCCGAAGAGCCAAAAATGCTTCCCAGCCTGTTTTGAAGACCGCTTAGTGCTTCGACATAACCCCACTCTTTCATGCGTTTTTCATCCAAGTTCATCGTGTAGATAAAGCCGATGGGGATTTTGCGAGGAAAGAGTGAAGAGTAGTGCGTGTCGTACACGGTGTATTGAAACGCCAAACGTTCAATGAAAGAGCGCATCATGCCTGTGAGATTGCCAAAATAGATGGGCGAACCAAGCACGATCGCATCGGCATGGTGAAGTTTTTCTAAAAGCGGTTTAAGCTCGTCTTTGTGCGCGCATCTGCCGTGTGATTTGCCGTTAGGAAGTTTGCAGGCAAAGCAACTGACACAGCCTTGGTAGGTAAGATCGTAAAGGTGGATCAGCTCGGTTTGCGCACCGTTTTGACGTGCTCCTTCAAGTGCTTTTTTAAGCAGTGTTGCGGTGTTGGCATTTTTTCTAGGGCTTCCGTTAATGGCGACAATGTTCATTCTGTTTCCTTTGAGAGTATGATGCGGTGCATTATAGGACAATATGTAACTTAAGTATAGAATGAACTTTTTAGTTATATACTAACTAAAAGGGAAGTAAAGGAGCAATGGATGGAAAATTTCAGTGACAAATATGAAAAATGCCCGATGTATTATGCGATGTCGATTTTGGAAGGAAAGTGGAAGTGGATCATTTTGTGGAAGATTCATGAAGCCAAAGTGATGCGCTACAACCAGCTCAAAACGATCTTACAGCCTATCGCGCATAAAACGCTGACACAACAGCTCAAAGAGCTTGAAAGCCACAATATCATTCACAGAGAGCAGTACAACCAAGTGCCGCCGAAAGTGGAGTATTCGCTCACTGCTGAGGGCGAAACGCTCATACCCATTTTAAGCTTGATGTACCAATGGGGCAAAGAGCATATGAATCCTGAAGCGATGGGTGATGATGCAGGGTGTTCAAACGGGTAAAAAGAGAAAAAGGCGTTTACATGTAAAGTCACAAAGCTTTACATGTAAACAAGATTACGAGACCAAAGCCGCATGAATAACGGTTTCGTCTTTTTCAAAATGAATCGTGCAGTTACTTTTTTGAGCAATCTCTTCGATGCTTTTTTCGTAACCTTTATCGCGATTTTCGCCTTTGATCGAGATGGAAAAAATAGGGTATTTTTTGGTATTGAAACGAATGTATTCGCCCGTAATAAGGGCTAAACGCGTCGTAATCGTCGCCGAAGCGGTATGGGATTGATACACTTTCGTGAGCAGTTTCATAAAGTCCTCGACTTTCAAGCGAACGTCGGGAAACGTCGGGTCGAACTCTTTGCGAAATTTGATCGTCGTATTGGTCGAAGAAGCGCTGATACACAAATCTAAAAGCGCGTAAATATTGACGCTCTCTCCGTACTCTTCAACATTGGCAAACTTTTTAGTAGCACTTTTATACAGCTTGATTCCGATGGACGTTTCATCGTCGTAGCCGACCGTAATCGCGTAAAATTTATACGATCCGAATGCAATATCGACGATCGTCGTTTTAAAGCCGTAGGTCATGCTGGCATACGTCCCGGCGATGTCGAAGATTTTTTTATGGTTGACCTCACCAAGAAGGTATTGTGCTTCTTGGTTGAGGGAGAGGATTTTACCGTTGGTATCAAATACGATAAAAGGATTGTAGTCGTGCTCAATCCACGCTTCAGCGAACGTCATCGTTAGCTCTCGATATAGTTTTTAAGTTTACGTCCCACTTTCGGGTGTTTGAGCTTTTTGATCGCCGAACTTTCGATCTGACGAACACGTTCACGCGTGACATTGAGCTCTTTTCCGATCTCTTCGAGCGTTCGATCGCTCTCGTCGTGCATTAACCCAAATCGCATACGAATCACCGCTTTTTCACGGTCGTTGAGTTGATCGAGCACTTCATCGATCTGGTCTTTAAGATCGGATTTTAAGATATGATCGATCGGTGCGATGGAGTTTTTATCTTCCACGAAATCGCCGAATTTACCGTCGTCTTCGTTACCGATAGGCGCTTCAAGCGAGATAGGCTCTTTGGTAATTTTAATGACGTTTTTGACTTTATCCGCACTCAAACCGACTTCTTGTGCGATGGTCTCGATGTCGGGCTCTTTTCCCTCTTCTTGAAGGTGTTTACGAATAATTTTATTGATACGGTTGATCGTCTCGATCATGTGGATCGGAATACGAATCGTACGGGCTTGATCGGCGATGGCGCGTGAGATCGCTTGTCTGATCCACCATGTCGCGTAGGTCGAAAATTTGTAGCCTTTTTTGTACTCAAATTTATCGACCGCTTTCATCAAACCGATGTTTCCCTCTTGAATCAAGTCCAAAAACGGCAAACCGCGGTTGGTATAACGTTTCGCGATGGAAACGACCAGACGCAAGTTACTTTTTGCCATACGCGTTTTTGACTCGTCGGCGATGCGTTTACCGCGTTTGATTTGCTCTAAAATCTCTTTGAGGGTTTCCGGTTCCAAATCAAAACCTTGTTTGCTGGCTTCTTTGGTTTGGAACAGTTTTTTGATCTCCATGTACGTCGAAACCATCGTCGCTTCGGGTACCATCGTCGTAATATCTTCTTTGTTCAAATCGACGATGTTTTTAAGAAGCTTCATATGGTTTTCTTTGAGTGCGTCGTTAAAAAGCGGCAAACGGTACTCAAGGCGTTTGAGCTCTTTGTCGAATTCAAAATCGCTTTTAAGTGCGGTCTCCATCGACTTTACGAGTTCGTTAATCAGCTTGCTGGTCGGTCCTAAGTCCATCAACGCTTCTTTGAGCAATTTTTTCTTATACGCAAGCCCTAAATCGTAGTTCATACGCTCTTCGGCATCCAACTCTTCTTCGGGCGGCTTAGAGAAACTTTTCAGCCAATCTTTTTTGGCTTTTTCCAAGGCTTTAAAGCTTTCGATTACTTTTTCGGTACGCGTGTTGTCTTTTTTAGAAAACGTACGTTTTTCTTCGCCGTCCTCGTCATACTCTTCGCCTTCATCGTCGCTATCGTCGTCGCTATCGTCGTCGTCTTCAAACGTTTTAAAAAGCTCTTTAACGCGTCGTTCGCGGTTGATCAGAGCTTCTTTATAGTCCAAAATAAAATCGATGAGGTACGGAACGGAACAAAACGCGTCGATGATGATATCTTCGCCGAATTCGATTTTTTTGCTGATCTCAATCTCTTCGTCTTTGGTCAAAAGTGAAATCTGTCCCATTTCGCGAAGGTACATTCTAACGGGGCTATCGCTTCTGGACCATTCTAAAAGCTCTTTTTCGCTGGCAAGATCAAACTCTTCTTCAAGGGCTTCGTCTTGGAGTTTTTGACGCTCTTCTTCACGTTTTTTGGCTTCCTCTTTGTTTCGAAGTTTGGCAATTTCCGCGGACGAAATAAGCGAAACTTTGTACTTTTCGAGCAATGCCATTAATTTTTTTACGTTTGCCGGAGTCGGGGGTTTGGTAAAAAGTTCCATGACGTTTTCATACGTTACGTATGATTTTTCATGTTCGACAAAAAGTTCTTCCAACTCGGTGTAAAGTTCTTTTGAAGCCATAGGGTAACTCTCCTTAAGAGTGTGGGTGTAGGAGTTTGATTTTTTCTTTAAAATTCTCATAAAAAGATGTGGATTATACCGAGTTTTTTTTTAAACGGCGTTAAAAAATAATTGGGGCAAAGATGGAACGGGAGTTGCTTTAGTGTATCAACGAATGAAAAAAGCGAGACATAAAGTATGCAAAACGGCTATTACAGCGTTACCGGAGCGATGATTACCCAGTTTAACAAACTCGACGTCATCTCCAATAATCTTGCCAATATCAATACTCCTGCCTTTAAAAGAGACGATGTCGTTGTCGGTGATTTTAAACGTATTTTTCAAGAATTTCAAGAGGAGATGCCTTTAAAAGACAATACGAAAGAGGCGAGTAAATTTATCAACGCAACGATCGATCGCGTTCCTCAAATTGTTGAAGAGTATGTAAAATACGAGCAAGGCGGCATCAAAAATACCGGCAATACGCTTGATCTTGCGCTAAAACGCAACGACATTTTTTTCATGGTCGAAACGCCGCAGGGCATTCGTTTAACGCAAAACGGTGCATTTACGCTGAATAATGAAGGAACTTTGGTCACGAAAGAGGGCTTTCCCGTATTGCCTTCGACCTATTTTCAAAATCGACAATACGTTACGCTTCCCGACGATGCCGAACTTCGCGTCGATAAAAGCGGCAATTTGTACAACCGAGAAGACGAGATCGGACGTCTTTATATCGTTCAAAGCGATGATGTTAAATCGCTTTTAAAAGAGGGTGCGAATCTTTTCAAGTTTAAAAGTACCGACGAATTGACCGAGCTTGATACGGGCGAGCTCGTGGCGCAAGGCTTTTTGGAAACGAGCAACATTAACCCCGTATACGAGATGGCAAATTTGATTGAAGCCAATCGTATGGTAGAGATGTATCAAAAAGTGATGAAATCGCATATGAACGACCTCAATTCCGAAGCCATTAGCAAATTAGCTTCGACCAAAGTATAATTTTAAAAGGATATAGCCTATGATGCGTTCTTTGTATACGGCAGCCACGGGAATGGTTGCGCAACAATTGCAAATTGACACGACTTCCAACAACATTTCAAACGTCAATACGATCGCTTATAAAAAACAACGTGCCGAATTTGCGGATTTGATGTATCAAACGATGACGTATGCGGGAACCTCTACGAGTACGACTTCTTCTTCGCCTACGGGTATCGAAGTCGGTCTGGGTTCCCGTCCGACGGCGATTGCAAAGCAGTTTACGCAGGGCAATTTCAAAGAGACCGGTAACTCTTTGGATTTAGCGATTACGGGTAACGGTTTTTTCCAAATCCAATTACCCGACGGTACGACGGGTTATACGCGCAACGGTTCATTTAAACTGGATGCCGACGGTAACGTCGTGAATAGTGACGGGTATAAACTTTTACCCGAACTGGTCATTCCCGAAGATACGACTGAGATTACGATCGGCGTAGACGGTTTGGTTTCCGTTTTGCAAGCCGGAAATACGGCAACGACCGAAATCGGGCAATTGGAATTGGCAAATTTTATTAATCCCGCCGGTCTTCACTCTTTAGGCGATAACAATTATATCAATACCTCTGCTTCAGGCGATCCGATCGTCAGCACTCCCGGTTTGAACGGTTTAGGACAAACAAGGCAAAATTTCGTTGAAATGAGTAACGTAGAGTTGGTTGATGAGATGACCGATTTAATTATCGGACAACGTGCGTATGAAGCGAACTCAAAAGTCATTACGACGAGCGATGAAATGCTCAAAGTCGTCAATGACCTTAAGGCGTAAACGCTAACATGATTTTTTTGCTTCCGATCGTCGTGATTATCGCTTTGATCGTTACGGTGGATTATCTTTATTTTAGCGACGTCAAACCTCACGACGTACCTCCTTCCAAAGAGGTACGTCAAACGTTGCACGATTCCAACGTCTCCAAAAACTATTTGGATCGTTACATTCAAAAATAGCGTTTTACATAACGCCGATACTACTCTTTACATGTCAAAGGATTTGAGTGTCTTTTTTTACTATCGTTAAGTTGACGATTCCCGTAATGATGGGCTACATTCCGCTGGGTATGGCGTTTGGGCTTTTACTCGCGAAATTATTGATTCCGTGGTATTACGCTTTTTTTATGAGCGTGTTTATTTTCGCGGGTTCGGGGCAATTTTTGGCCTTAACCTTGTTTGCTTCGCAAGCGACGATTTTGGAAATCGGCATCGCCACGTTTTTACTCAATCTGCGCCATACTTTTTACGGACTTTCGATGATCTCGGCGTTTAAAGATTTTTCATGGAAAAAACATTACTTGATTTTCGGCTTAACCGACGAGACGTTTGCCCTGTTAAAAACGAACGAAGTTGACAAAAACGAACGCGAGCGGGTCTACTTGTGGATTACGTTTTTAAATCAATGCTATTGGATTATCGGAAGCGTTGCGGGTGCGGTACTCGGCAATATCGTACCGTTTAATTACCAAGGCATCGAGTTTTCGCTGACGGCTCTTTTTGTCGTGCTTTCCATCGAGCTGTATACGAAAAACAGGCTTCATAAACCGTTTTTTGTGGCACTGATTATCGGGCTTTTCGGCATGGTTTTCTTTCCGCCACAAAAAATGTTGATTTTGTCGCTCTGTTTAGCGGCGTTTGTTTTGATCGTTTTTAAGAGGAGTATGGAAAGTGGAAAGTAGCTATCTTATCGGAAGTATCGTTGTCGCGACGCTTGCGACGTATGCAACGCGCATCATTCCGTTTTTGGTGTTTCGCAACCGCGAGCCTTCGCCGCTTATTAAGTATATCGAACTTACGATGCCCGTGATGATTATGGTCATTTTGGTTTTTTATGCCCTCAAAGACGTGAAGTGGGAAAGCTATCCTTACGGGTTGGCGGAGATCATCGGCGTAGGCATTGCGATTTTCTTACATGTAAGGTTTAAAAACGCGCTTCTAAGCATTTTTGTCGCAACGCTTGCGTATATGATTTTAATTCAAAACGTTTTTTAAACACGTCGAATTTGCGACATTGCGTATGACGCTCTCTCGCAAATTCCCTTCTGCTTTAGGCTTTTTTTACAAACTCCGACTTTAATCCCATCGCACCGATACCCTCGATCTTGCAATCGATATTGTGATCGCTCTCGAAATTGAGGCGGATATTTTTGACTTTCGTACCGCCTTTAATGACTGCCGAAGAGCCTTTGAGTTTGAGGTCTTTGATGACCGTGACGGTATCGCCGTCGCGTAAGATTGTTCCGTGAGCATCTTTGACGACTTCGCTCGATTCTTCGTCGGAAGCGGCATTGTTAGACCACTCGTAGGCACATTCGGGACAAATGATCGTATCGGCGTCTTCGTACGTGTATTCACAGTTGCATTTTGGACACGGAGGCAGTTGACTCATTTCAAGACCTTTTTCTTTTTAGTATGGCATAGCTTCGCTTAGAGATCTTTAAGCGGCGGCACTCTTCGGTCTCGGTCGTAACGTTTCATCTTCTCTTCGTAGGCATTGATGGCATCGACCATATCGTGTGCGAATTTCGTATCGATGATAAACTCTTTTTGATTGATATGCAAGGGTTGCATACCTTTTTGTTCCGCGGCATACATCAATGCATCTTTGATCGTTTCGGCATGATTATCCGTGAGGCGTCTTAAGTCGTGTCCCAATCCCGTCACCCACAAATCCATAAATAAAACGCGAAACGGCAACAATTTTCCCGAACTGTTTTCGATCAATTTTCCGTTTTCTTGCGTATACGTGTAAAACAAAATGGCATCTTTTTTCGTATCGTAAACGCTGATTTCACCCGCTTGTAACAGGTTCACGGAAGTGTTGAAGGATGCGGGATTGACTTCTTTGGAAGCACAGCCGCTTAAAAGAAACGCCAACGCAGTGACGCATAAAAGCAAAAGACGACGCATAAAAACTCCTTACATGTAAAGAAAGTGTCAAGAAAAAGTCAATACGAAATTGACACCGTTATTTTAACATTTCAATATAAAAACCGAGGAGTCGTGATGAAAAAAATATTTTTGATGCTATCGTGTAGTGCGGTTATGCTACTTGCCCAAGAGTTTAATGCGCCGATGAAAGCTTATCTGAATGAGCTTGAAAAAGAAGCTAAAGCCCAGAATGCTGCATTTAACGGATTTGACGCCAAAAGAGGCGAGAGCATTTTTACGAGCAAATATATCGGGAAAAAAGCTCAAGAGATGAGTTGTACGACGTGTCACAAGAGTGATTTGAAAGCGACGGGACTCAATGTCAACACCAACAAAACCATCGCGCCTTTAGCACCCTCTGCCAATGCGCAAAGACTCACCGATGTTGAAGAAGTGCAAAAATGGTTACGTCGCAATTTTAACGACGTTTACAATCGCGAGGGAAGCGCGCTTGAAAAGGGCGACGTTTTAACCTATCTTATCAATCAATAAGGAGAAAAAAATGAGACGTATTATCTTAGGGTGTGTTATGTTGGCATCGATGACATGGGCCAAAAACGTTCCTGCGGCAAACGATGCGTTGTACCAAAAAGAGTGTGCGAGTTGTCATTTCGGGTATCAACCAGCACTTTTAAATGCGAGCGGTTGGCAAAAAGTGATGGGAAATTTGCAAGACCACTTTGGTACCGATGCGTCGCTTTCCCAAAAAGAGCACGATGCTATTTTGACGTACGTGACACAAAACGCGGGAAATAGTAAACTAACGCAAGGCAATACGACGATGCGCATTTCTCAATCGCCGTATTTTATCAAGGAGCATCGACGCATTCCAGAGCGTCTTATCGATCAACCGGAGGTCAAATCGCTCAGTCAATGTGCGGCGTGTCACACCAAAGCCGAGCAGGGCGATTATAGCGAGCGTACTATCGTGATACCCAACTACGGGAGATGGGAATGAAAAAAATACTCGTTTGGAGCATCTACACAAGGGTGTTTCATTTTTTGGCAATGGTGTTGATGCTAAGCTTATACCTCAGTAGCGACGAAGATCGGTGGTTGTCCATTCACGCCTCTTTAGGCTATGCAATCGGCGTGCTTTTTTTGGGGCGCGTCGCGTGGGGATTTTTAGATATTCCCTATTCGAAATTTAAAGATTTTAGTTTCAAAATCGCCGATTTAAAAGCGTACATGTTAAGCGTTTTCGGCGCGAAAAAAAGCTATGTCGGGCACAATCCGGCATCCAGTTATGCGATCATCGGAATGATGGTGCTTTTGTTTTTAAGCATCATAAGCGGTGCTTTGGCGTACGGCGCGCAAGAGGGAATGGGCATTGCCTCGTTTTTAAACCACACGTGGTTTGCGAAGATGAAGCTCTTTAAAGAAGTCCATGAATTTTTTGCCAATGCGTTGATGTTTCTTATTTTCGCGCATATAGCAGGTGCATTGCTCGATAGGCTGCTTCATTCTAAGCTGATTTTACGCTCGATGGTGGACGGCTATAAGGAGGGCGAAGGTGCAAGCGTTAGTCTCAATTTTTTTCAAAAAATATTTGGATTCTTTTGGTTGGGCGCAACGATTGCTACGTTGATTTATCTTTTAGCTTCGCCCAATGCCTTGCTTTTAGCCGATAACAACCCGAGGGTGGATTATGCCAAAGTCCACCCCGCTTTTGCGAAAGAGTGCGGCAGCTGTCATATGCTTTATCCGCCGTTTTTATTGCCCAAAGCTTCGTGGGACGAGATGATGGCCTCTTTAGACAATCATTTCGGCGATGATGCTTCGCTAGAGACCGTCACGATGCAGTCGATTAAAGCCTTTTTAGACGATAACAGTGCCGAGCACTCGACCAAAGAAGCCGCCGTGTATATGCTCTCACGTCTCAAAAATGATACAATGCCCAACAGCATTACGCAAACGTCGTTTTGGAAAAAACGCCACCACGGAATCGAAAAAGTAGCCCTTAACGATCCTAAAATCGGTAAAATTTCCAACTGTAAAGCGTGTCATCCGATGATAGAACAAGGCTCGATTAACGACAGAGATATTAAAGGTTAAAACGATGAAACGGATCGTAGCGTTCTTATTGGTCATAGTCACTTTAGGCGTTGCCGACGGACATGAAAAACACCATTTGAGTAAAGATTTGTCTTCTTTAGAACTGAGTCTTGAACAACAAAACGACGTTAAAGAGATCGTTAAAGCGTATCGACACGAACTTAAAGCCTTTCGCGACGAAAAAGAGAGCGTCGAAAAACGCAAAGAGAGATTGTTTCGCGAAAAGCAGCTTGACGAGCGCGCCTTGGTTGCCTTACAAACCTCTTTAGCCCAAAAAGCATCGCAAATCGAAACGCGTTTTTTACTGCAAATGCACGCTATCCTAACGCCCTCACAGCGTGAAAAATTCGCCCGTAATTTAGACGAGTGGGAGGTCGAATGAGCGAGAAAATTTTACTCATCGAAGACGATTTGGAGATGCAATCTCTCATCAAAGAATATTTAACGAACTACGACTTCGAGGTCGTCGCGATCGATAAGCCCAAAGAAGCACTTGCGTACGTCAAAGCACATTCTCAAGAGATTCAACTGATCGTACTGGATTTGATGCTTCCTCAAATGGACGGTTTTGACGTATGCAAAGCGTTACGGGCGTTGAATGAAGAGGTGTACATCATCATCTCTTCCGCGCGCAACGAACTGAGCGATAAAATACTCGGATACGGACTCGGTGCGGACGATTATCTCGCAAAGCCGTATGAACCTAGAGAGTTGGTGTTAAAAATCAATTCCGCCCTTCGAAGAACGCTCAAAAGTAAAAAGAAAATCGGCGACTTCGAGATTGATGAGGAAAAAATGCAAATCGCCTTAGAGGGTTACGTTTTGGATTTGACCAAAATCGAGTTTGATTTGTTGCACTTACTTCTTTCAAACCCCGGAAAAGTTTTTTCGCGCGAAACGCTTTTTAATGCCATTAACGGCATCGGATATAGTTCTAAAGACCGAACGGTCGATATGCATGTGAGCAATCTTCGCGCAAAACTCGGTGATGATTCTAAAAATCCCAAATACATCAAATCGGTGTGGGGCGTGGGCTATCAGTTGGTGCATTGATGTCGATTTTTACAAAACTTTTACTGCTTTTTCTTGCCAGTCTCGGCGTGATGTTTTTTGTCGGTAAAGAGACGCATTCTTTAGCCAAAACCAATATAGAAGCGTTGTTGAGGGAAAAATACCTTCAAGCGAGCAACGAGCTCTTTAAAGATTTGGCAAATAACGATATGGTCGCTTTTCAAAAAAAGCTCGATGCATGGGGTTTTGAAAGCGTGCCGTACGATATTTACGAACAAAAAGCACGTCGAATATACGAGGAACAGAGCAGTTTTGGCGAAATGAAAATCTATGAGGATGCCCAAGGCTACTATACGCTTTTGTTGCGCTATTTGGATGAACCTTTACTCGTACGCGTTAAAAATCAAGAAGAGTATTTTGACCAACAAGCGCGCCTTGGCTATCTCATCGATGCGGACGTAGCACTGCTAGTCGTCATCTTCCTTCTCATCGCGAAGCTTTTATTGCCGCTAAAAACGATGACGCATACCTTGAAGCGTTTTGGAGAAGGGGACTTACATGTCAGAATGTCGCAGCAAGGCTCCAACGAACTTGGACGGCTTGTGGAGAGTTTTAACGCGATGGCGTCTAATATCGAAAATTTGCTCAGCTCGCGGGAACGCTTGCTCCGCGACATCGGGCACGAGCTACGAACGCCCTTAGCCAAATCAAAATTGGCGCTGGAAATGATGCCCTCAAATCCGCATCAAAAAATCCTCCAAAAAGCGATTTTTCAAATCGATCGGCTCACGAACGAACTTTTGCAAATCGAGCGTTTGGGTGCAAATATGGCGGAATTTAAAACGGAGCGTTTTGAAGTAGAGACGCTCCTTTCCGAGGCATTGACCAAACTGATGATCGAAGACGAATCGCTTTTGGAGATTCGTATCGCAGACTCTTTTACGATCGAGGGCGATTTGAATTATCTCGCAATTGCGTTAAAAAACCTTATCGACAACGCGCTCAAATATGCCGTGCATCTGCCTGTCGTGATCGATGTGCAAAACCGTACGATTGCCGTCAAAAACCAAGGCGAGGCTTTGAGTCGTCCTTTAGCGTATTATTGTGAGCCGTTTGTGAGAGGCAATGATGCACGAGACGGTACGGGATTTGGGCTTGGGCTTAGCATCGTTCAGAAAATTCTCCAAAAACACGGCTTTTTATTACGGCAGGATTACCGTGAAGGGTGCTACACGTACGCAATCGTGTTTAAGCAATATTAATTTCGTTTTTACCGCTTTTTTTGACCGCATACATCGCAATATCCGCATCTTTGAGAATGTCGTTGATCGTTTTGGAATTATCCCAAAAGAGTGTTCCTCCGATACTGGCGGAACATTTGTAGTCGCAATCGATGAGGTAAAAAGGTTTGGAAAATTCTTTGAGAACTTTGTGGGCGATACGGCGTAACTGTGCTTTGGCTTGATGTTCGTCCAATCCGAGTTGCGTAATCAAAACGACAAATTCGTCGCCGCCGAAACGTGCGACCGTATCGCAATGACGCAGTGTTTTTTGAAGACGTTTGGCGACTTTTTGGAGCAAAACGTCGCCGTATTCGTGTCCTAAAGTATCGTTGAGGTTTTTAAAATTATCCAAATCGATAAACAATAAGCCGCAGTATTCATGCGAACGCGCACACATCGCCACGGTATAATTCAAGCGATCCAATAAAAGTTTACGGTTGGGAAGTTCGGTTAGCGAGTCGTAATAGGCTAAATGCTCGATCGTCTCTTTGGCTTTTTTTTCTTCGGTAATATTTCTAAAAATCATCACCGAACCTACACTTCGGTTTTCCTGAATAAACGGCGTCAAATTGACATGTACGAAAATATGCTCGCCTTGCGCCGTTCGAAAGAGCTCTTCGCCGACATAGGAACGCTGATGCGCGATGCTTTCCATAATAGGGCAGGGCATGTGATCTAGCGATTGGGGATGTACGTGAATCAAACGGTGTGCATCCGCTCCTAACATCTCGTCGGCTCGATAACCTAACATTTTTAAGGTTGCGGCGTTGACGAAGCGAATAGATCCGTCGGTATTGAGCAGAATGATACCGTTAACGGTGGAAGTCACAATGGTCTCAAATTGAATTTTTTCAAGGACGATTCGTTTGCGTTGCACCAAAAGAAGATAAAGTCCAAACGTTAAGATCGTAAGCGTGAGAAAACCTAAAAGATAGATTGTGAGGTACTTGTTTTCAATGTCGACGAGTTCGGGGGCACAATCGTAAGTCGTGACGTATCCGCCGAGACGATCGTCGATCGTAAAAATAGGATAAAAGTTGATGCTGTATCCTTGGTGTTCGAGGAGCAAAGGAATCGAAAACGATTTATGATGCGCAAGAAGCTTTTGCACGCGCGGATTGTCTCTAAGCAGCGTATTGATGTGTATCAGTAAGGGCGATTTTAAGGCTTGGTCGCTTAAAGATGAAATGGAAGGATTTTCGATCATAAAACGCTCGGAAATCATCGACGGTACAAAATGGTCTCGGTGCTTTTCAAATACGACGTCCGTCGTCGTCTCCTTATTGAGTAGCAAAAGATAGTGCTGTGCGTTGAGAAGTTTGGAAAGTTCGGCAACGATGCGCTCGTAGGAAAGCGAAAATTCGACGGTTCCTAAAAACGTTCCTTGATCGACGATCGGATAGACGTAACGAAATCCGGGATAAATACGTCCGCCTTCAAAACCGGAAACGAAAGTGCGCTCTTCGTTGGCTTTTTTGATCGTCGCCCGAACGTCGATCAAGAGGTCGCCGTTTTCGTTGGGTTGGTGAAACCGTAAGAAACTTTCGCCTTTTTCGGTATGAAAATGCAGTTGTCGAATACCGTGAGTAACGAGTTCTTGCTGATAAAGCGGGTACAAATAACGGTACAAATTCCCGCGCAAGAGTGCTTTGTCCTCTTCGGATGCGTGTAAAGATCGGCGTAAAATTTCGATGACGCGCGGTTGCATGATGACGTATTTAAAATAATTTTCAATCGAGATGCGATACATCTGCGTGACCGCTTTATACGAAGACTCCAAACTCTGATTTTTACCGTCTAAAATGATCTGAATTTCCCGCTCTTTCACGGCGTAACTGTTTAGAAAAAAGAGAAGGTATAAAATACCCAAAAGGGAAAAGGAGAGTAAAATCTGTTTCATCGCAAGTTCCCTTCTTGCGGAATGCTTTCGATATCGGAGAAAAATTGCATATGACGATAGGTATCGGCATGCACGGCTTGAACGCCGAAAGAGATCTCTTTGCCCCATGAAGCGTACTCTTTAAAGGGTGCATTTAAAAGACGTGCGCGAATCGTTTCGATTTGTTCTTGTGAGAGCGTTTGGGTATTGACGACGAGCGTAAACCCCGGAACGACGGGTGAATAAGCAATGATTTCTAAGCCGAGCGAGCGGTACGACTCGGCGATGCTCTCTTTCATGCCGCCTAAGTGAAATTCGCCGCGAAGAACGCTCAGTGCCGCTTCGTCGTGCGTATGTACGTAGCGATAATGCATCGAAGAAAGCGGTGCTTTAGTGAAGGTTTGAATCAACGGGGCGGTTGAAAAATAGCCGCATGTCGAAAGCGGCTCGGTGAGGGCGACTTTGAGCGTTTGAGGATGCGCCATCGGCAAGACGTCGGGTGTGAACTTGACCAAAACGCAACGGTAGCCGTTTTTCCCGTCGGCGTCGTTAAAGGTTACGACGGGGAGGGCGGAGGCATCTTGTTTCATTAAAGCAAGCGTCGGCAAGGGACCCATATACGCCATATCGATCTTATCGTCGATAAAATCCGCAATCAATTTCCGGTAAGAGGGTTCAAATCGAAAATTGACGGACTGATTGAGGTCGCTTTCAAGATAGCGAAGCATCGGGGCAAAATCTTCTACGATACCGGCATTGTTTTTATAGGGTAGCGAAGCAAAAATAAGTTCTCTTCCCTCCAACGGAAGGAGAAGTATGACGATCAAGCCGATGTAAGAAATCCATCGCATGGATTCACCTTTTTCTAAAATCTCGACATACATCATACATAAGGAACAATAAAAAAAATCTTAACAATTAGTAAAAAAATCCAACTAATGATAGCTCTTAGGTACGATCAAAACGTAAAAGTAACTTTCAATAAAACTTAGCTACAATTAAAGATTATCTTAATTATACAAAGGAAACAGATGGTCTTTGAAAAACTCGGTTTACTTTCCGTGATTCAAAAAGCGATCGACGAACTAGGCTATCTTAAACCGACCCCCGTTCAAGAAAAAGCTATTCCGATCGTTCTTGAGGGAAAAGACGTTATGGTAACCGCCCAAACGGGTACGGGAAAAACGGCGGCGTATGCCCTGCCTCTTTTAGAAATTCTTACGAAAAAAAGCCAAAAAGCGACGCTTCCGAAGAGTACGCGTTCGTTGATTTTGGTTCCGACGCGCGAATTGGCGTCGCAAGTCGGACAAAGTATTCAAGCGTACGGAAAATACACGTCGTTGCAGATTTGCACGGTGTACGGCGGCGTCAAATTTACGCCCCAAACGAAGAAATTGGAAAAAGGTACGGATATTTTAATCGCGACGCCGGGGCGATTGCTCGAACATGTCAAACTGGACAATATCGATCTATCGCGCGTGGAAGTGCTTGTTTTTGATGAAGCCGATCGTATTTTGGATATGGGTTTTTGGGATGAGGTCGAACTGCTTTTATCGTTGATAAGCAAAAAACGTCAAACGCTTTTATTTTCGGTCGGTATGACCAAATCGCTTAAACGTTTGAGCGAGATCAGTTTGAAAAAACCTCAAAAGATCGCTATCAACAATCAAGGCAATTTTGCCAAAAAAGTCGAGCAGACCGTTTATTTGGTCGATCAAGAGCGAAAAAGCGAACTGCTTTCGTATATGATCGGCTCAAAAAACTGGCAACAAGTCTTAGTTTTTACCAAAACGAAACAAAGTGCGGACGAAGTCGGACGCTATTTGGAAGAGAGCGGTTTGAAAACCTTGGTGCTTCACGGCGATAAAGCTCATGCAAAGCGTTCGCAAGCGATTAAGGCGTTTAAAGAAAATGCCATTCGCGTTTTAGTCGCCACCGATATTGCTTCCCGCGGACTCGATATTGAAGATTTGGAGCATGTTATTAACTACGAATTGCCCGGCGACGCGGAAGATTACGTGCATCGCGCGGGACGTACGGGACGTGCCGGAAAAGAGGGATGTGCTATCTCTTTGGTTTCCCAAGAAGAAAAGCAAAAGCTCAAAGAGATCGAAAAGATTTTAAAATACGCCATTAACGTCGAATCGTATGCCGGTTTCGAAACCAAAAAACAGTTGGAAAAAGAGGCAAAAAAAGGAACGGTTAAGGCAAAAATCGAGTATGAAAAAGCCAATAAACGCTCCGTTTCGATTCAGAAAAAACGTGAAGCGTACCACAAAACCAAAACAAAAAAGCAAGCGCAAGGCAAGGATAAAGGGAGTAAGAGATGACGGTTGAAATGCACAAATTGCACTATTTTAAAGCATTTATCGAGCAAGAGGAAAACCCGTTGGGTAAAAACCTCTATGTGATGGTCTTGGCGGTAGAAGCGTACTATGAGTTTGTCGCCGAAGTGCTGATCCCCGGAACCTCTCGTAGTATGACGCAGTTTAAACTGCTTGAGGAACTTCGGGCGTTAAAGACGATTAGCGAGCAAGAGTTTGTCATTATGAACGAGACGCGAAAGCTTAAAAACGAACTGACGCACCGGTTGGATTATCAGATCGATCTGACCTATCTTTACGATTTTTGCAACAACTGTGCGGTCAAAGATAAAATCGTTCCCGAGAACAAAGACGATCAAAACGAACTGGATGCGGCACTGCTGGATGGATTACTCAAAAGTTATAAAATCGTTGATCTAAAACTCTACTCCAAAGTGCGCAAAGAGCTTGAAAAGGTGCACGGAGCGGGGAAATGAAGTTTAAAGTAACGGGCCAACAGCACATCTCAAAAAACTGTTTGGTCTGTGGAATTGAAAACCCTTTTGGATTGAAAACCAAGTTTTACGAATTGGAAAACAAAGAGGTCGTGGCGTACTTTACGCCGCATACCTACCTTCAAAGTTACCCCGGCATCTTGCACGGCGGCATCTCGGCGACCATTTTGGACGAAACGATCGGTAGGGCGATTATGGCGCACTACGGACAAGATAAATTCGGTATGACGATCGAATTAAACGTCAAATACAAAAAACCCGTTCCTTTGGATGTCGAACTCAAAGTCGTCGGGCGCATTACGCTTGATAAAGGGCGCATTTTTGAAGGCACGGGAGAGTTGATCTTACCGGACGGCGAGGTCGCGGTTAGTGCAACGGGGCGTTATATGAAACGCGACGTCAATCAGATCGTTGAAAACGATTTTATCGAAGATGAATGGTTTGCAAGTGATGGAAAAGAACGAGACGAGATAGACGTTTAGGTGGAGAAAAAATACCGAATACTTCAAAGCGTCTTTGGACATAAGTGTTTTCGTGCCAATCAAGAAGCGACGGTCGATGCGATCTTAGCGGGGCACGACGTGATGATGATCGTCCCCACGGGTGCCGGCAAATCGCTTTGTTATCAGCTTCCCTCTTTGGTGATGGAAGGACTTAGTGTGGTGGTTTCGCCGCTTTTAGCCTTGATGCACGACCAGATCACGGCACTCTCCGCCTTTGGCATCAAAGCGGCGATGATCTCGTCGATGCAATCAGCCGATGAAATCCATGAAAGCATGCACGCGTGTCGCAAAGGTGAGCTGAAACTCTTGTATGTAGCACCTGAGCGCTTAAAAGGCGAGTCGTTTTTGCACTTTTTGCAAACGCTTTCCATCAACTTTTTTGTTATCGACGAAGCGCACTGTGTGAGCGAATGGGGGCATGAGTTTAGGGAAGATTATCGGCAGCTCTTTCGCCTCAAACACTACTTTCCGAACACGCCTATTGCCGCATTTACGGCGACGGCGACGAAGATCGTCGAGCAAGACATCGTGCATCAGTTGGGACTGGTCAATCCTCTGCTTATTCGTGCCAAAGTCGAGCGGGACAATCTGCACATCAGCGCAATTTATCGAAACGGTAACGGGCGAGAGCAACTGCTTGATTTTTTAAAAGCGTTTGCGCATGAAAGCGGCATCGTCTATACGCTAAGCCGCAAAGAGACCGAAAGTCTCGCTTCGTTTTTAAACACCCGCGGCATTTCTGCCAAGCCGTACCATGCGGGACTTTCAAGCGAAGAAAAAAAGGCGACCTATCAAGCGTTTCTAAACGATGCGATCGACGTGGTCGTGGCAACCGTGGCGTTTGGCATGGGGATCGATAAGAGCAATATCCGCTTTGTGGCGCACATGTCTTTGCCAAAAACCATCGAAAATTACTACCAAGAGATCGGGCGTGCGGGGCGTGACGGGCTTGCTTCTTCGACCCTGCTTCTCTTCTCAGCCTCTGACATCGTGGAGCACAAGCGTCGCATCGGCGAACAGCCCGCTTCAGAGTACCAAAAAGTAGCGTACGAAAAGCTAGACGCCATCGCCAAATTTGCGACCTCGCAAGTGTGTCGCCATCAGCAGATCGCGCGTTATTTTGACGATGCGATTCTTACATGTCAAACGCGGTGCGATAACTGTGTCGAGGGAGAACGCCAAAGCGTGGACATCTCGCAAGAAGTGCTCAAGTTTTTATCGGCGGTGTACCGCACGGGTCAGCGTTTTGGGCTTGCGTACGTGGTCGATGTTTTACAGGGTTCCGCCAGTGAAAAAATTGTACAAAACGCGCATCAGGATTTGTCGGTTTTCGGTATCGGCAAGGAGCGAAGCAGGGCGCAATGGTTGAGCATCGCTGAGCGGTTGTTGGAGCTTGAAGCGCTCAATGTGGGCGAATACCGTGTGGTGAGCCTCAGCGAATACGGCGCAAAAATCCTCAAAGAGCGTTTACATGTAAGCATTCACGCCAAACGTTTGGAAGAGAAAAAGAGGGCTTCCAAAAAAGTAGAAAAAACATTCAGCGGTGCGTTTGAATTTTCTGTTTTCGAGCAGTTGCGCGCGTTACGTTTGGAGATCGCCAAAGAGAACGGTTTGCCGCCATATGTCATCTTTAGTGACAAGACGCTTAAAGAGATGGCGGAGAAATTGCCTTTGGATAAAGAAGCGATGCTCCAGATCAGCGGTGTGGGCGAAGTGAAGTTTGAGCGTTACGGCGAGGCTTTTTTAGAGCGTTGTGCGACGTTGGTTTCATAGATTTTTTACATAACCCTATTTCGAGACGGTTGTTCACGATGGGTACCCCAAAGCTAAAGCTTTGACCCATCGGAACAAAGTCTCTCTTGCGGATTATGCAAAAAATCTATTGCTTACATGTAAAGGATAAACGATGAATGAAGGACAACAACGCAGTAACATCAAAAAAGGCGTACGCGTACAGATCGTGCTCAAAGAAGATCAGCGAAGCGGTAAGCTGACGGAGGGCGTGGTCAAAGACATCCTCACTAACTCCGCCAACCACCCGCACGGCATCAAAGTGCGGCTTGAAAGCGGCGAAGTCGGGCGGGTGAAAGAGATCGTTCTCTAATTACATGTAAAAGCGTTTTACTCCAAATGCAGTAAACGGTCGTACAAAAACAGCGGCTTTTCTTCAAATCCTGCGATACTGCTTTGCGTGTTGGTGGAAGAGTGAAACGCTAAAAGAAGTGTTTTGATCTTCGCTACAAGGGCTGGGTCTAGATGCTCCGAGGCGATCATCGCATCGTAGGGAATCTCTTCGGACGTGCTTAAAATACGAATTTTATTTTGAGTTTCTTTGGGCAACGCACGGTAAATACCGTCGTATACCGCTCCCGCGTCAATCGACTTTTCCAAAAGGGCATCGATGATCTTGGAGTGTTTTTTCAACATGTAGATTTTTCCTAACTCTTTACTCGGGTCAATGCCGTTTTGGCGCATCGTAAAACGCGGGTAAAGATAGCCCGAAGTGGAGTCAACGTCGGTAAAGCCGAAGCTTTTGCCTTTGAGATCGGCAAGTTCTTTGATGGTACTCTCGTTTTGCGTGAGGATCAAACTACGGTATGTACTTCGTTTAGGCATTTGCGTATCTGCAAACTGAATGGTTGCTAGATAATCGGCTTTGATCTCTTTTTGGCGTAACATCGCAAACAGTTTCGGTGAAATAGACGCGATGTCCACATTGCCTTGCTCTATCAGCGTGATAAGCTGATTATAATCTTTGGAAACGACCAAAACGATCTCTTTATCGAGCGCTTTTTCAAGGTACGCGATCAATTCGGCATGAATGGCTTGAATCTCAGGCGTTGTTTTATAAGGATTGACGCCTAAAATGAGTTGGTCTTTAGCGCACAAGCAGGTACAGCACAACAGCATGATGCTGAGGAGTTTTTTAATCTTCATGTTCAACCCTATCCCTTCCGTTATTTTTAGCGCGGTACAGCGCGGTATCGGCACGTTTTAAGATCGCATTGGGCGTGTCGCCCGAGCGGTACGTCGCAACACCCAAGCTCAGCGTGACGGTGTTGGCATAATGATCAAACGTATGGTGTTTGACTTTTGTGCGCATTTGCTCAGCAATCACGCAAGCCCCTTGGGTATCGGTTTGCGGCAATATCAGCAAAAACTCTTCACCGCCCCATCGTCCTAATATATCGCTGGCGCGAACGCTTTGGCGCATCAGCTGCGCCGTCACTTCCAACACATGATCGCCTATCTCGTGCCCGCAGGTGTCGTTAATGGTTTTAAAACGGTCTATGTCGATCATCAGCACGGAGAAAAAACTTCCCCGCTCACTCTCTTTAAGCTTTTGATCTAAGAACTCTTCCAATTTGCGTCGGTTCCAAAGAGAAGTAAGCTGGTCGATAGAACTTAGATGTTCCAGCGCATCTTGCGTTTCGGCGACTTTTTGGCTCATATTGAAAAGGGCTTCGGCGATTTTTTTCACTTCCGGCGTCGAGCGTTCTTGAGCGGTATGCTTGATCGTCGTGCCGACTTCTTTGATGTCCAAGCGGTCTTCGTAAAAATCGATCAGCACTTGAGAGATCGATCGATACTCTCGTAAGTGTCTTAGCAGGGTAAAATGCAGGGCAAACACAAATAAAATCAACGCAATCCCAATACTTACGAAAAAATTGGTGCGCGCCTCTTTGAGAGCATGAAGCTCAGCGTCCGATGCCAGTCCGATGGTAAAACTTGCCTCTTTGACACTGCCTGCTTGAAGCATGACATGTAAGGACGATGCATTGCTCAGCGTTTCATGTTTGATCGCAGAGAGCGTTTGGTTTTCGGAGTGGTAGGCGATGTTCATCGTTGTGCCTTGCACCAAGGAAGAGAGCAAATCATCATCGATGATGAGCGCAACGCTGATCAGACCGATGGGTCTTTCGCCGTATTGTTTAATGCGTTTGGCGAAGATGAGGCACTCTTTGTCGTCGACTTTATCGATGCCTAAAAAGGTGTCATTTTGAAGTGCTTGTTGTACGTAAAAGCGTTTGGACGCATCGTCTCCAAATCGAAACTCGGACTCACCACGGCTGATGATCGTTCCATCCAGATCAATGAAATGGATTTTATGTGCCGAAGATGAGAGGAAGAGTTTGCTCCAGTTGTAGAGCATGTCGGTGTCGTTACTGATGATGCCTGTGATGACCTCTTGCGAGTTGATGAGAATTTGTGCCGTTTTTTGAAGCTGATCCAACTTTTCTTCAAAACGTTTTTGAATCATCTCCGATTGGATCAGGTTTTTTTGGTCAAACGCCGCTTTTTGCGTCACGTAAAGAGACTGGATTTGATAAATTCCGAAACTAAAGATAGCTCCCAACTGAACAAGGGTGAGAAAGAGGATTTTATGGTACAGTTTCATAGATGCGTGCTTTTAAAATGCGCTTAAACGGTTCGTAAAAGCGTTCATCTTTGCGGACAAATCCCGCACTTTCCCAGCCTAAAAATTCTTCAAAGGCTTTATTGGAGAGAGCGTCTTGGGGAATGCGTTCAAGCAACTCAGCGATGCGTTCGCTCTCATCTTGCGAGACATTGGCTGATGCGACAATCGCATCCAGAGGGATCGGCTCTGAGGCGGCTAGGATGGTGAATTGATCGCCGTACTTTGCAAGCGCATTGTAGTAAGTGCCATCGGACATCGCTCCCACGTCGATGGAGTGGTTGACGAGTGCTTCGACCACTTTGTCATGTTTTTTGAGAAAAAAGGCTTTTTGAAAAAAGGTGTAGGGGTTGATGTGGCGTTCTTCCAACATCAGCATCGGGTACGCATACCCTGAGGTCGAGTCTTTGTCGGTAAAGGCAAAATGCTTGCCCTTTGCCTCTTCAAGTGCGTTTACATGTAAACTTTTCAGAGTGACGATAAAGGACTGATAATACGGCGTAATCTGCCCGTTTTGGGAGTGTTCCAAATAGGTCGCAAGGTAGCGTAGTGAGGGATTTTTTTCTTTTAAAAGGACAAAGCTTTTGGTATTGACCCACGCAAAATCGACACTCTTTTCTTCGATGCGTAAAAAGAGCTCATCGTAATCTTTGGTCACGACGAGTTTAAAGGTATCGTTCGTGTTGGCACTTAAATACTCCATTAAAGGAGCAAAGGCATGCATAATTTTTTCAGGGTTGTTCGACGGATAGGTCGCAAAAATATACTCTTTGGCATGCAAAGAAGTGCAAAAAAGAAGAGCGATAAAAATCCATTGAAAACGCATATGTTCCTGCTGACGTGACGAAAAAATTTTAGTTAAAGAAGTGATTATTTTATCATAATAATTGGGGATAAAAATTAAACGAATTTTGCATTGTAACTTTTCTGAAATAGACCTAAAAGTGAAGTTTTAATGTAAAGCGTCTCAGTCAAAAATGACCTTAAACGCTTTACATGTAAGTACCGTTTACTCCTCGTCGCGATAATTTTGAAAATACGCGTCGTCTTGATTGGGGTCTAGAAAGAAGAAATTCTCGCCGACGTAATACAACGCTAAACAGATGCCGATTCCTCCAAACGCAACCGCCCACTCCGTGATCGTCGGCATATACTCTACCCATGAAGGTGCGAGTTGATACTCTTTGATTTTCATCGTTTGCATCGGATAGACAAGCGTGTCGTGTACAAGATCGTAGCGCATAAAAAAGATGCCTATCATGCCCGAAACGGATGCGTAGATCATCGCTTTAAGCGCTTTGGCTTTGCTGTATAAAATGATGACGAAAGGAATCGCCATACCCAAAAGCACTTCGCCGACCCAGAAGTTAAACGAGCCTAAGATGTGCAACGCCGTTTCGGCACGCTCGGGAAAGTTACCGTAAATCGCCGTTAAAAAACGCCAAAATTCAAAAAAGACGAGAATCGCGATGAGCAATCCCAAAAGCCGCCCCAAGTGCATTAAAAATTTTTGCATCTCGTCGTTAAAAACCATTTTATATTTGTAGCCGTACATGAGAAACAGAAGATAACACCCCGTAATCATCGCCGATAAAATAAAATAAACGGGATAAAAAACGCCGTTTGCCATAGGTCTTCCGATCAAAAAGCCAAAGACAGCCCCCAAGTTGGAGTGTGCCGCAATGCCGACCAACAAGCCCCCAAGACCGAAAATACGCGACCATTTGTGATCGTCGCGCGAAAGAAAGATAAACTCTAAAATAATCAAAAAGAGATACACGGAGTACAAGACGCCCATACCCCAAATCGCGGAAGAAAAACCGGGCGAGAGGGTATTGTAGATGACCATACGCACGGGATGACCGATCTCTAAGCCGATCACCGCAAAGCCCGAAACAATCGTAATGATCGCACCGAAAATGGCGCGTTTACCGATAAATTCAAAGCTTTTAATATGAAAAACGTGCCCTAATGAGGAGATGATGCAAAGTCCCGTCGACGAAACGACGAAAAAGATATACATCGCGATCAGCAATCCCCAAGGATGCTCTCGCGTAACGCCGTAAGCATGGTGTCCGTGCATCAGATAGTGCACGAATCCTCCCGCAAACGCCGCCAAAAGAAGCAGGGTTGTCAGCGCCATAAAGAGATTAAACGGGGTTTTCTCAAAATCGAAAACGGATCGTAACGTAATGGTTTTATGCGGAATCAAATGATCTAACATGCGTGTTCCTTATTTGATGTAAAAGAGTCTCGGTTCCGTACCGATACCGGCTTTAAGCGTAAAGTGCTCTTTGGTGCGAAGAATGTGCGAAACTTCGCTGTTGGGATCTTCCATATCGCCGAAGATGCGTACTTTGGTCGGGCAAGTCGCTTGGCATGCCGTGGTTTTGAGTCCTCGCGCCAAACGCGTGTCGCTGCAAAAATTGCACTTATCGACGCTCATCGTGCGCGTATCGACGTAGCGTGCGTCATACGGACATGCGACCATACAGTAACTGCACAAAATACACTTTTGCGCGTCGATTTGAACGACGCCGTTTTTGTCGTAGTAGGTTGCATGCGTTGGGCAAACCTCTTCACACGGCGCATTGGCGCAATGTTGGCATTGGCTTGGGTAAAACGTGCTGGATGGAATGCTCAAAAGCGGGTATTTTCCTTCGATCTCATACGTACCGACCCAAATGCGATGCGCTTTAGCTCCCAGTTCGATTCCGTTTTCTTCTTTACAGGCGACTTCGCACGCCTTACAGTTGATGCAGTTTTTATAGTTTAAGATCATTGCGTACTTTGCCATGATTACACCTTTTTAATTTCGACGTTGGTTTCGTGCATGATCGAAGAGCCGTACACCGGTTCGATAATATCTTCGATCACGGCGTTATCGTTGCCGCCTTGTCGGTAAGCAAGCGTCAAGCCGGAGCTTTCGCTTCCAAATCCGTGCACGAAAAAGACGACTTCGTGTCCGATTTTTTCCGTCGGATACGCTTTAAGGCGCGTTTTGCCGACTTTGCCGGAGACTTCGACCGTATCGCCGAAACGAATTTGCATCTTTTTGGCGACGCTTGCATTGATCCAAAGATAGTTTTCGTCCATCAAGTCCCGCAACATGGCGTTATTGGCGGTTCCGCTTTGCGTAAATTGTGCGTGCCGTCCCGTAATCAGTCTAAATTTTCCCTCAGGTACGCTAAAGGCAAACGCTTCGTGCCATGTCGGCATTGCGTCTACGCCTTGCTCCGCCATCGTCGTAAGTTTGCATTCGATTTTTCCCGAAGCGGTTTTCGGTTTGCCGTTTTGAACGCTATAGTCTTTTTCGTTTTCGGGGTAGTATTGAAATTCATTGGCGTTGATGGCTTTAAAACGACGTTCCATCTCGGGATAAAAAACCCCTTTCGTGCACAAGGTTTCATATGCGCCCGCGTATTTTGCGACCGCCGCTTTATTGGCTTCTTCTTGCGAATGTTCAAACGCTTTAGAGATGTCGAAATCCGCATAAACTTCTTCTTCCGAGCTCTCTTCGATAGCGGTTTGGACGTCTTCGTCGTATTTTTTCGTCACGTCAAACAGCGGCTTGCTTATCATTTGGCTCAAATCGTTCAAAATTTCGCGGACCGGTTTGCTCTCAAACATCGGATCGACGACTTTGTTTCTTTGCGCGATCGAAGGTTCCGCTCCCGCGAAAGAGACCACGGGATCGGTACGCTCCAAATAGGTACATTCGGGCAGAATCACGTCGGCATACATCGCCGTATCGCTCGGCATCGTGTCGATGACGACGACCAAGTCCATTTTTTTAAGCATTTCGATACTTTTAGCACTATTGGGCATATTTAAAACGGGATTGTGTTTGTAGATGAAAGCACCTCTAACGGGATAGGGCATTTTCCCTTCCAAAAAGCGGTTTCGCCACCCGATCCACGATCCGCCTCCGGAGATAATCGCGCAATCTTCATAGCCGCTTTCGCCTTTTTTGACGTTCTTTTTACGCGCGATTGCACGCGATTTTGCTTGGGCGTAAATCGGGCTTGATACTTCGTGCTCGGCTAAAGGAAGATTTTTCCCGAAAATCAGCCCGCCTTTCGTGTCGATGCCGCCGCTTAAAGCCTGAAACAGAGCCATCGCGCGTCGAAGCTGAAAATCGCTTTGCGAAAACGTACTGCGCCTTCCGGGATAATAGATCGCTTTGGGCGCATAGAGCATAAATTCGCGTGCGATTTCCCGAATCTGTTTGGCACTGATTCCCGTAATGTTTTCCGCCCATTCGGGGGTGTACTCATGGCTTAAAATATGCTCTTCATACGCTTCAAAGTCCGAAAAATAGGTTTCGACGTATGCAAGGTTGTACATTTTTTCCTGAATGACGACGTAGGTTAACGCCAAAACGAAAGCCAAGTCGGTTCCGGGTTTGATCGGTAGCCACATGTCGGCTTTGGCGGCGGTATTGGTAAAACGAGGGTCGATATAGACCAATTTAGCACCTCGGCCTTGCGTTTTTTTGAAAAGCTCCGTCGAGTCGGGCGTCACGATCGCCTCCGCACGATTGGCACCCGCCATAATCACGTACTGGGCGTTTTGCAAATCGGCAAACGGATAAGCACCTAAAGTAACACCGTAAGCCGAAACAACGGTTTGAAGGCATAAAGAAGCGTGGTTGAGCCAGTTGGAAGAGCCGAAAAGCTGGTAAAACGTTTTGAAGGTATGTTCCGCCATACCCTCTCCGGCACAAAATAAAAAGGAAGAGCGGTTATCTTTTTCTTCGTCTAAAATCGTGACGATCTTTTCTTGAAGATAGGTATTGACTTCAGCCCATGACGCACGTCTAAATTTGCCTGAGCCTTTTTCTCCGCTGCGAATCAAAGGATATTTGAGCCTGTCCGGATCGTACAGGGCTTGAATGCCGGCATTACCGCGCGGGCAGAGCATATTTTTCGACTTTGGAAACAAAGGGTTTGGGTCGAGTTTGGTCACAACGCCTTTTTCAACTCGTGCGAGGAGGGCACATTTGTTGACGCATACTTCGCATAAAGTCGGTATTTCGATACCGCCGGTGGAGGTTTTGGTAATGCCGTAAGCGTTAGCGGGCATGTGCGTATTGTCCTGCGGCTTTGTACCGCCAAAAGTGCTACTTGTCGCAACAATGCTCAAAGCAACGCTTCCTTGTAAAAACCGTCTACGAGATATTTCTACTTCCAATGGGACTCCTTCAAAGATTTATGTTACGATTTGAATCGATTGCAAGGCTATAATTATTATTTTATAAAATAACTTTCATTAATTTACAAAATGATGCACCATAGTAACAGTTCGACTCAAAAAAATCCTTAACATAAGTCAATTAAAATTAAATTATTATAATAAGTAATTTTTTAGAGAGTGTGTTTCAAGAGAAATGAAGTTATGAAAAAGAGAGGTTTACATGTCATTTTGCTCAGAAGAAGTCTTAGAAATAATAATATCGTAAGATTAGTGTGATAAACTTTCGTTATTATTTTTGCCTTCCTTCTTTTGCTTTCTCCCAAAATAGATAAAATCGTTGCTTTACAAAAGCGCGTTCATCGCTTTTAAGGAATAAAATGCTTTCTTGTGTGAGATACATTGTAATAGTTTTGATACTGTATAGTCGACTTTGTTTTGCTGTGGATACCGGGAATACTTTTGATCAGAATATTCGATTGGACGAACAAAAAAAGATTTTTGATCGATTTGAGCAACAGCTTCAAAATTCGCCTTCTCGTTATGAAATACCGCTACCGAATTTTCAACAGCCTTCTTCCGATCATAGCCCATGTATTATTTTTAAAAAAATTCTTTGTGAAAAGGTTACGCTGCTCTCCGATCAAGAAATAGAGACAATTACGACTCGTTATGTGGGTACATGTATGAGTGAAGACGCATTAAAAAATTTACTTAACGAATTTTCTTCTCTTTATCTTCAAAAAGGATATATTACATCTAGGATGTATATGCAAGAGCAAAATGTGTCTACGGGAACGCTTCATTTAATAGCACTGGAAGGGAAAATAGAAAAAATTCAAACTTCTTCTTCCGATATTACGCGCTCTTTTGAAAACCAAACAGGTGAGTATCTCAATTTAAGAGAATTGGAAAAAGCTTTGTCTATCGTTAATAGACTTCCTTCAAATAGCGTTTCGATGCAATTAATTCCGAGTGAGACGAATGTAGGTGAAAGCATTATTGTTCTTGATAATAATCGTACAAAACCGTTTAGCTTAGAGTTGAGTGACAATAACTACGGTAGTGCAAAAACAGGACGCAATCAAGTATCTGCTAGAATCAGTTATGATAACGTGCTAGATTTGAGCGATCAGATCGTGTTGAATCTCAATACGACAGACCATCATTTCCAAAATGAAAACTCTATCGGCAATAGCATCAGTTACTCTCTTCCTCTTGGAGATATCGTTTATACTTTAAGCTATACGGATTCAGATTATAAACAACGTGTACCTTCTGGAACGACCCTTTATCAAATGGACGGACATACGAAAACCTATGAATTATCGGCTGCTAAAGAGTTGTTTCATAACCAATTTCATACTTTTAATACCACGGTTTCCGTTTCATCCTATGAAGTTGAAAGCTATATGAGCGATAATCTCATTGATACGTCAACGTATCGTTTAAGTAAAGCAAGCCTTAGTTTGGATTATTCGTACAGAACATCGGCTCTTTTTAGTTACGTCTTGCTGAAATATATTCAAGGTACAGACTGGTTTGGGAACCATAATCCTACGGAACTGGATGAAAAATACACTGCTTTTCAGTTAGATACTTCCTTGATGATACCGATCGATGCCGTGCGCTATAAGCTCAATTTTCACGGGCAATATTCGGACGATCAACTGTTTAGCGTCAATCAAATTAGTATCGGTGGAGCTTATAGTATTCGAGGGTATCAAAATGACGGGCTTGAGGGTAACAGCGGATATTACCTTCGCAATGAGCTTTCTTATCCGTCTTTGACTAAAGAGAGCTTTTCTTGGATAGATCTAACACCTTATATTGCTTTGGATTTAGGGGCAATCCGAGATGAAGAGGACAGCGAGGGTGGAAGGCTTATGAGTTATTCCGTAGGGCTTCAGCTGAGTAAATATGCATTTTTTGCGGATATCTCCTATTCCATACCGGTATGGAAAGAAGATATTCAAAAGGCAGAACCGTTTTTGGGATTTTTTATAACATACAAGTATTAAAGGGGCATTATACTTATGTTTAGACAGACCATCTCTTTTTTAGTGAGTATTGCACTCATTGCCAATCAAACGCTCTATGCGGCAAATCTTGAACTGGATAAAACCGCTTCGCAAAAGACAACACTCGATGTTGCGGCTAACGGCGTACCTATTGTTAATATTACGACACCCGATACCGGTGGACTTTCACACAATAAGTTTACAACCTATAATGTAGAGCAAAAAGGACTTATTCTTAATAACTCCGCCAATGTGGTGCAAACACAACTCGGTGGATATATTGCTTCAAATCCTAATCTTGCGACACAAAATGCCAAAACCATTCTTAACGAGGTCACGGGCACAAATCGATCGTTACTCAACGGTTTTACCGAAGTGGCAGGTCATCAAGCAGATATTATTGTTGCCAATCCTAACGGTATCTCAATCAACGGCGGTGGATTCATCAATGCTCCTCGCGTGACGATTACAACGGGAACACCGACATTTTTCAATGCACAACTAAGCGGTTATGACGTATCCGGAGGCGATATTCTTATTGAAGGCGACGGCTTTAACGCAGGTAACAATCATCAAGTAGACCTCTATGCAAAAGCCATAGCACTTAATGCCAAAATGCACGCACAAGATCTTTCGATCGTAACCGGAGAAAACCATATTGCCAGCGACGGTAGCATTACTTCAAAACAGAAAACAGGAGGAAGCGTCTCTCTTGATTCTAGTGCTTTAGGCGGTATTTATGCTCATAAAATTACGCTGATAGGTACAGATAAAGGCGTCGGTGTCAATTTACCGCCTGAAGTCTTGGCTTCCAATGGAAATATAGATATTACAGCTGAGGGTAAAATCACTTTTCAAAAGACAACAGCTTCACAATCTATTAATGCGGCATCCTCTTCCGGCGATATTGTAGTCGACGGAGCACTCAGTGCAAGCAATAACATCCACCTTCAGGCTAAAGAATCTATCATCAACAATGATGTTATGAGCGCAGGACTTCTTGCGAATGAGAGTAAAAATACCGCTTCGTCATTAACACTTCAGTCCAAAGCCATTCTAAACCAAAATCAAATAAGCTCCTATGGAACGCTCTTTCTGAACGTACAAGAGAACATTTCCAATACGGGTATCCTTTACGCGCCTAAAATAACGCCTATCAATACAAAAGTCCTGAATAATACAGGAACACTTTTAAGTGAGAGTGCATTCACTCTTAACATCAAAGATGCGCTTACCAATGATGGCATTATTCGCAGTGAAGATACTTTGAGTATTAGCACCGCCTCATTCGTAAACCATTCAAAAATCAATACCAATGCAACGCTTTTTATCGATGCTTATACCTTGAAAAATACAGGTTATCTAACTGCCGATACCCTAACAGTCACTTCAAATGACCTGACAAATAGTGGAACTCTTTTTAGTACGCACGACCTCTTGCTTAACGCTCAGAATACTCTTTCGAATAGTGGAACGATTAACAGCGGAAATAACTTAATTCTCAAATCCAATGGAGCAATGACCAATACGAACGTTCTTGTAGCAGGCTTACATGAGGACAATACGCTGAATCCATCGGCATTGATGTCGATTAGTACCGATTCTATTCTCAACAAAGGATCAATCCTCACGTACGGTGATCTTGCCTTAAGCACCGTTACCTTAGAAAATCAAGGCGATTTCTACGCAACACATTATTTATTAGCAACCATCAACCAATTAACAAACACGGGAACCATCAATAGCAAGGATGCCCTCAATCTTCTAGTGACTCATAATGCCCTCAACCAAGGAACAATCAACGCAGGTAAAAGCCTTACGATGGAAGTAGGTGAAAGCTTAACGAACACTTCTATTCTCTCTGCGGGCTTTTTACTTGACAACACATTGAATACCGATGCGTCACTTTCCATCAAAGCTAATACCCTGACAAACCAATCTACCGTGGATTCACAAGGTGCTTTAAGTCTTGAGACGACTGCTTTAAGTAACGGTGCGGATGGATATATCAATGCTAATAATGATTTACATGTCAATGTCAATCAGCTTTCCAATGCCGGTACTATTTTTAGTAATCAACATTTGACATTGGCACTAGAGAGCGATTTTATCAATAACGGTTCTATCAACGGTGCTAAGAGGGTTGATCTTACCCTAAGCGGAGGATTTACCAATAATGGTATTTTTATGTCAGGGAGTAACCGTGATGGGAGTAAAAATACCGATGCCCGTCTGAACATTCAGACCCCCTCTCTTACCAACAATGGTAAAATAAGCTCTTACGGAACGCTTTATCTTGATACTCTGGCGTTTTCAAATCTCAATTACGCTTCTGCATTAAATTGGTCTGACCTTCACATTAAAAGTTTTTACAACAGTGGCTATCTTCTTAGCGATACGGATTTTTCTTTGAGTGCGGACGATGGTATTACCAATACGGGTGTCCTCAATGCCGGTTCAAAAATGACGCTAAAAACCAATGGACTTATGAGCAATACGGGCACTATTGCTGCGGGTATCCTTTCCGATAACACCTATAACTCAAATGCCTTACTTCGTCTAGAATCTTCCTCTCTCACGAATAGCCATAAAATAAGTTCTATGGGTGCATTGTCGATTAATACCCACTCTTTTATCAACCAAGGTTATCTTAATGCTTCCCATGGGCTTGATATTCGAGCTAACACGTTGAGAAACAGTGGAACGATTTACAGCGATACATACCTCATTTTAAACCTTGAAGGTGCTTTTAACAATGACGGAACGTTCAATGGAGCTCAAAGCGTTTTAATAGCAACGCTTGGAGACATCGTTAACACTTCTATTCTCTCTGCGGGCTTTTTACTTGACAACACATTGAATACCGATGCGTCACTTTCCATCAAAGCTAATACCCTGACAAACCAATCTACCGTGGATTCACAAGGTGCTTTAAGTCTTGAGACGACTGCTTTAAGTAACGGTGCGGATGGATATATCAATGCTAATAATGATTTACATGTCAATGTCAATCAGCTTTCCAATGCCGGTACTATTTTTAGTAATCAACATTTGACATTGGCACTAGAGAGCGATTTTATCAATAACGGTTCTATCAACGGTGCTAAGAGGGTTGATCTTACCCTAAGCGGAGGATTTACCAATAATGGTATTTTTATGTCAGGGAGTAACCGTGATGGGAGTAAAAATACCGATGCCCGCCTGAACATTCAGACCCCCTCTCTTACCAACAATGGTAAAATAAGCTCTCAAAACGATCTCTACCTTACAACGCCGCTATTTACTAATTATAATTACATCTATGCAGATCATCTTTTACAGATACTTGCCAATACTCTAAGTACTAAAGGAACACTTTTTAGTAACAATGATCTAACCCTTTCTAGTACGAATGCGATTACAAATGATGGATTGATCAATGGAGCGAATCGTGTTACCCTCTCAACCAATGGGATATTTACCAACAACGGCACACTTTCGGCAGGCTTGTACAAAGACGGCACATTCAATGCCAATGCAAATCTTTCCATTCAAGCATTGTCCTTTACAAACAATCAGCTCAATTCCCAAGGCGATCTCTCCATTCAAACATCAGCCTTTGAAAATAAAAACTATGCACGCGCTTCCCATACTTTTTTACTCCAAGCCGACGCACTTACCAATACCGGAATCCTCTATAGCAATGCATATCTCACATTGACGCTCGCAAATAGTCTTACGAACACAGGAACTATCAGTGGAGGAAATACGCTTGATATCACTGCCAATGCGCAAATAACAAATAACAACACCCTCGTCGCCGGTCTTTACGATAACGGTACATTCAACACCAATGCCACACTCACGCTTCAAGCACCTTCTATCATCAATAGCGATAAAATAACCTCTTATGGATCGGCAGGCATTCAAACGTCAACCCTTTCAAATCTAGGCTCTTTCAATACCAAAAATGATCTTACCGTCATAACCGATACGCTTACAAATACAGGCACACTGTTTAGTGATCACGATGTAGCACTGTTCATCAATAGTGCATTTACAAACGATGGAACGATCAATGGTGTTAATCAGCTTGATATTCGCACTAATGGAGCATTGATTAACAACGGTATACTCTCCTCGGGACTGCACACTAATGGAACAACCAATGCCAATGCAACGCTTTCCATTTTACATTCATCATCCATTACCAACAATGCAAAAATAAACTCTTACGGCAGCACCTCTTTAGCAACAGCTCTCTTTTATAATTACAATTACCTTTATGCTAAAGCACTGAACCTCACCACGAATAGCTTAACCAATACAGGAACACTTTTAAGTGATTCTATTTTCAAACTCGCCATCAATAGCGATTTTACGAATGAAGGAACGATCAACAGTGGCAAAACACTTGATTTAAACATTAACGGTACACTGACGAACAATGGCACGCTCTCAGCAGGACTTTACAAAGACGGAACTTCCAATCCTAATGCCAATCTTACGATTCAAGCATCCACCATTACCAACACTTCAAAAGTTTACTCTTTAGGAGATATGGTTCTTACCGCACTCAATAGCATTACCAATCAAGGCTATTTTAGTGCATTAAACGGTTTACATGTAAACACGGCAACGCTTAACAATTACGGTGTTCTCTTCAGTGGAACCGATATGAATCTATGGGTTAGCGATCTTTTATACAACTATGAAAATGCCAACATCTTAGCATTCGGTAATCTTATGATGGCAAAAGATACCGCTTTGGGTAAAACTAAACGTATCGTCAATGATAAAGCAACCATTGAAACCATGAACGGAGATATCACTCTCTACGCCGAAGCGTTTGAAAATAAAGCGGATGCTATCGAAAAAGCGACGTTGAGTACCAAGTCGCAAACACTTTCATTGTCGCAGGGAAGTGCTGTTTTAGCTAGTTTAATCGATGAAGCAAAGCAGGAATTATTGCTTGAAGGAAAATTTCAATTGCTTCAAGGTACGGAAATGACGCAATATAGCGAACCGTCTTGGTTGGGAGGCGAAGATGCGGAAGTTGAAGTCGAGAAGCGTTACAACGGAATTTCAGAGCAGTGGGTTCATGTCGTTTCTTCGTCCGTTGCTACATGGGATAGCGAAAACGAAGACGGAAACGTTATTCACCATAGCAAAACGCTTTACGATATATACTATGTTTCAATGGAAGATGTGCAAGCTCGCCTCAACGAAAAGCTTGCTAAATTTAATTTGAGTTCGGTTTACAAAAATGAGTCTACGTATGATGGTGTTTTGAGCCATTTTTATTACGTTATTCCCGATGTAAAAGGTGGTGAAACCGAACGAAAAATTACGATAACGACTGAGAAAGAATACCTTGTCAAACAATCGACTCCCGCTAAACTGCTTTCAGGAGGAAAACTGGAGGTTCAAGCCGATACGATTAGCAATTATTTGAGCTTAATTTCTTCAAACGACGATATGACGCTGATCGGCAATAGCCTTGATAATCACGGTGAAGTATTGTTTGAAATCAATAGAAAAACAGGTCAATATCGATATTGCTATAAACAATGTCATAGTGATTGGCATAGCCCTGATTATACGTGGGCACCCCTTCCAAGTAGCACAACATATACCCAAATCGATACGGTTTATTCTACGATCTATTCTGCCAAAAATATTTTTGGTAATCTTGCTACCGTCAATAACATCGATATTAAAAGCGATCAAGCACCTCTTGGGCATAGCTCAACAACGACTGTCACACCGACGGTTTCCATTGCTCCCGTTAGTGTCGATATTGCCGTTCCGCAAGCAAGCACAACGATAGCACCTATGAGCGCTATTGCCGTAGGCTCGACCAATGTGAATGTTTCAACAACCCAACCCAACGCAATCTCCATAGCACCTATGAGTGCTATTGCCGTAGGCTCGACCAATGTGAATGTCTCAACAACACAAACCAGTACAACACCTATCAAATCAACGACCAAGCCTATTATCGACGCAAAAACACACGATGTTTCGATCACGTTACCCAAAGGAGATAAGGGTCTTTTTGTCGTATCAACCAATCCAAAATCAAATTATTTAGTCGAAACCAATCCGGCTTTTGCCGTACTGGGTAATTTTTTAGGTAGTGATTATCTACTGACTCGTTTAGGCGTCAATCCAAACGCAACGCTCAAACGCTTAGGTGACAACTTTTATGAAAATCAACTTGTACGAGACTCCATATTTGAGCAAACAGGCAAACGTTACTTAAATGAGAATATCACGAGTGACACGGCACAATACCAGTATCTTATGGACAATGCTCTTGCCGAAAAAGAGGCGCTCAACTTAACCCCTTATGTGCGTTTAAGTGCTGAACAAGTCGCTTCGCTAACCCAAGACATCGTTTGGATGGAAACACATGAAGTCGATGGACAACAAGTGATTGTTCCGGTAGTCTATATCGCCAATGCTACGTTAAAAGCCACCGACAACGGAGCGAAGATTATCGCTAATGGCGATATTAACCTCAATAGCACGACGATCACCAACCAAGGAGATATTAGCTCAGGCGGTACTACAACGCTTAACGCCTCCGGCAATATCTACAACGAAGGCGGAAACATTCATGCGGACAACGCGCTTATGCTTCAAGCAAACGGCGGTATTTACAATATCAGCTCCAATCTATTGGCGCAGGTTATAGCGATTAACGCCAATACCTTTCAAAGTGATATGGATGTTAAAAACATCAGTCAAACCTACGCAGGCATAGGATCGCAAAACTCCCAATTGCTCTCTGACATGTCAACCCTTAACGCCTTAAACGGCATTTCGATCCAAACGAAAAACACCCTCTCTCTGATCGGAACGACCCTTAACGCAGGCGGAGCATTAAGCCTTGTTTCCACCGAAGGAGATATCGCCATAGCCTCTAAAACACATGAAGATAGCTTCGACTTTAACATTAAGGGCGGTTATAATAAGGGAAAAAGTGTTGAACATCTTGCTTCATCCCTCAATGCAGAAAATATATCTATCAATGCTAATCAAGTAAATGTCATTGCCTCTGATCTTGCGGCTAAAAAGGACATTGTGCTACAAGGAAAAGAAGGTGTAAGCATTTTAGCAGAAAATGATCTTGCCTACACCGAGTCAAAACTTAAAACGAAAGGAAGCTTTGGAAGTAAAAAAACAACTCTTGATATGAGCCATAAAGAGAGTGTTGTCCAAAGTAACCTAAATGCCAACAACATTCTCATCCAATCCAGTGACGCAAGTGTCACTTTAGAAGCAGCCAACCTTATCGCTAAAGAGAACATCGTCGTTGATGCGAAAGCTGACATCAATGTCCTTGCCAAACAGTACCGAGAAGGAGAGATGCACTCTGTCACGAAGTCATCGTTTGGTGGGCTCAAACAAAGTGCTTCGATGAACCGAGTCGATGCCCTAAATGCTAAAGAAGCAGAGCTTAGAACTGAAGCGTTGAACATCATCATGAAATCAGGTAATGACATCAAAGTCATCGGTTCCAACATTGATGCCGCATCTGATCTTCAACTCCAAGCTGCCAATGAAGTGCTCATCGCCGCCGCACAGGAGTTTAGCCAAAATGAGCAGTGGAGTAAAAAAAGTAGTTTCAATTTAGGGAATATGCTCGCATCGATTGCAACTCTTGGACTTGTGAAAACAGGACCGGTGTATGAGATGGAGTTTAAAAAAGATGATAAAACAGCCATTACCGCAAAATCTTCCAACATCAACAGTGGCAATAACATTACCGTCAATAGCGGTAGTGCCAAAGTGGTGGGTTCCAATGTCAATGCTGAAAAAAACATCCAAGCAACGACGAGTACAGGTTCCATCGAAGTGCTCTCCGCTGAAGAGAGCGCAAAAACCTCTAGTGAACATAAAAAAACAGAAGTGAGTTTGGGCAATATCTTAGAAGCAGCCAAAAATCTTACACCATCTTTAGGAGATGCCAAACTTAAACTCACCGTAGCTGAAGCTACGTATGATGAAAATGCTAAAACCACCGATAATCTAACGCATAAAAGCTCATCCGTTACCAGTAAAAGCGGTGACATCGTGATGGACTCTAAAAAAGACATCATGATAGACGGTTCAACTCTTGAAGCGGCTAAAACGGTCAGTCTTAGTACCAAAGAGGGTGACATCACCATCAAAGAGTCCATCGATACCCACAAAGAGAACGCTAAAGACAAACACGCCAGTGCAGATATAAGCCTCACCGTCCAAAATGAATACGTTGAAATTGCTTCAGCCGTAAAAGCCGCCGCAGACTCTGCTGAACAGCTTAAAAAAGTCAAAGACGACTACAGCAAGTATAAAGACGAAGTAAGTAAACTCGAATCCACTCTCAGTGATCTTAAAGCACGCTATAAAGCCAAAGAAGCAGGCATCGACCCTGAGGACATTGGTGATCTTCAAGACTTGATCGACACCGTCAAAGACTCTGAAAAGTACTATGTTGCGGCGATTGCCGCGGCTGTGGTTGATCTAACGTCTAAAACCACCGCCATTGCGACACAAGTAACCGCCGCAGGAGCAAGCTCTGCCACGTATGGTTTCAGCGCTGGACTTGCTCTAGATGTCAAAGGTTCACAACTCGTAGGAGAAGCACTCCAAACCAAAAGCCTTGCATCTAGTGTCTTTGGAAACGACATTCTCATTCAAACCAATACCGCCAAAGAGACCACAACCACCATCAGCGGATCAAATGTCGTGGCTGAAAATGAGTTAAACATTCAAACACATGATTTACATGTAAACTCCTCGGTTGATACATCAACCTCTAACCAAGACACCAAAGACATCAGTGGTTCTATCTCAATAACCATGTACGGTGGAGGAAGTGGACTAGGTGCTTCTGTGGGATATGGTGAAGGTCATGAGAGCAGTGATAGCACCACTAACACCAATGCCAATCTCATCGCAAAAAACATCACCATAGAAACCACCAATGATGCTTCCTTTAAAGGAGCAACGGTTAAAGCAGACGATACTTTGAATGTCAAAGTAGGAGGAGACCTCAGTGTTGAGTCTCAAAGAGATAGTAGCTCTTCTAACTCTAATGGATTTAATGTCAGTGTGAGTGCAACTTTAGGGAATGATAAAGACTACACCAGTAGCTCAAAAGCTGGGCAAAATGCACTCAATAATTCTGTAGGTGTTAGAACTGGAGATGGTCTTGGTAGTACAGGTGCTAGTTATGGAGCAAGCACAGGAACCACTCAAAGTAAACAAACCGTACTCACTTCTCTTACAGGCGATAAAGTCAACATCGATGTTGAAAACAATACCAATGTTAAAGGCGCACTCATCGCAGCAGGTAAGACCAATGAGCAAGGAGCGTTTGAGGACAATGGCAATCTTAACCTAAGCACAGATACCCTCACCTTTGCAAACTCAACCAATTCTCAGTACAGCTCTAGTAACAGTTACAGTGTTGGAACCAACATTGGTTATACCACAGGAAAAAATACCCAAACCAATGTCGAAGAGACCACAGGAAAAGTAAACTCCTCTTCTCTTTCTCTTTCCAATGAGATGGGCTACAGCAGTTCTAAAACCTTAGCAACTGTAGGTGAAGGCACTTTACATGTAAAAGACACAGAGAACTCAGATGAGCTCGAAAGACTCAACCGCGATACCTCCAAAGTGAGTAAAGAGCTTTATGAGGGAAGTGTGGGGACTTCTGTAACTGCTACGCTTGATCATAGATTACTTACAGAAGATGGTAGAAAACAAATTGCTGAGGATATCAAAAAAGCAAGTAATGCGTTTAGTGCTATGAATGATGCCATCACAAAAGATGAAGTAGGACTCAAAAACTTCTTTGAACATCAAGGTGTTGTTGATACTAACTATGAAATCATGAAGCAGTTTATACAAGCAGAAGATGGTAAATATGCCAAAATATGGAATGACCAAGCCAATGCAACACCAGAGCAACTTCAAGAAGCGACCAATGCTTTTTCTAAAATACTTGCTTATCAATACAATATTTCTCTTGATGAAGCAAAACTGATTGCAACTGCTTCATTCATAAAAGGTGTAAACTATAATCAACCTAAATCTAATACTATTGTTGTCAATGCCAATGGAAATAATAACGCACTTGACTATGCAGAGACAACTACCCATGAAGGCATACATGCTGCCATAAATCAAGGAGCTATCAGTAATAGAGAAACTTCAGAACTTAATGAAGCATACGCTAAACTTATGGAAGGATATAGTAGCAAAGACTTTGTGTTTGTCTATACCAATGCGGGGTATGGTGAAGTCAAAACAGACAATATTGCTAAACCTATCGCTCAAGGTGATTCTACATTGATAGACAAAAACACAGAGTGGTTTATGGATAAGGCTATGAATGATCCAAAGAATGTGGATTATAGTATCAATAAAATTCTTGTAGATTTAGGAAATTATAATGGCAAAACAACCATCGGTACAGCTTATTTTTATATTGATGGAGAACAACAACCTCGCGTTGTCAGAGTTACATCGGGTAATGAAAGTCCTGATCCTAAACAAAAAGATGCAGGACCAACACCATCAGGCACATATTTAATAGACCCATCCAAAGCACAAAATATGAGCTTGGTCGATAGAATCTTAGGACGAGATCAAGGGAATAATGAGATGAGTAATATAAATCTTTTTCTTAAAAAAGGTCCAAATACTATAAGCTCCTATGGCGATTGGGGCGATTTCCGAGTTATTCTTGAACCTATCACAACAACAGATACATTTGGAAGAACACAAATCTATTTGCATGGTGGAGAAAAGGATGGTTCGGCTGGATGTATTGACTGTGGAGAAACGCCAAATCAATGGATACTTAAAGAGATTCGAGACACTACAATTCAAATCCCAGTGGAAATCAAATATGGCAAGTAAATCAATCTGGCTCAGAAGAACATGGCTCTTATCTGATGTATTAGTAAGCTTTATTGTTAGTTTTATTGTTGTCGGTTATTTTGAAAAGCATAAAGGGTTTGATAACCCTTATGTGCTTATTTTATTTTTATTACCAATAGTAATATCATGGATTTATTTTATTATTTATCCATCATACGGAGAAATCTTATTTAAATTTATATCAATTTTTATTGGCTATTTGGTTGGAGGTCAATTTGGGAAAGATGGAATAGATAGTATGCCTTCTCTTTTAATGTTGCTCGAAAATCCAAAACTATATATAGCAATATTTTTAAATTTCATTATTATTTTGCTGAATTGGATTTTTGCTCAAATTATATTGAGAATAAAGGGGACAGGCTACTTTAATGACAACAGGAATCGATGACCTGTATAAAGTCAATAGAGCAGATGTGGACTATGTTATAGTAGAATACAAATTTAATACCGCTAAGCAAGGGATGACGAATGACGGACTTCAAGCTTCACAGAGTTGGATAACTGGGAGTAATAGATTGGTTAATTCGGTTGGGACAGAAGCAGATAATGTGTTGAAAGCCATAGAAAATGGCAGGACAGAAACATGGCTTGTCAATGTTATGCCAGATGGCAGCTCAAAGATAAAAGTGCTAGACCAATTTGGAAAGCCAAAGAATATAGACACCTCTAAAATCATTCTTCCCGATGCTAGTTATAACGGAGCACAACTATGATACGTGCACCATTTGGAAATAAACAGTATTGGGATAAGCAAAATTCATTTTATATAAATACAATAGAGGATATGAGTGAAACCTTTAAAAAGCCTTCAAAAAATCCAAACTTTCGCCCTGAATATTCATGGCATTTAGTAAAACGATGTGCAGGATTTCTTTTAACCCTCTACTCCCGAGGCGATGACATCACCAAACTCTCTGTTCATTTCAGTGGCTTACTCGACGCATGGGAACTCTCCAATAAACTCGCAGATGAGTTAAAAGCTACTTTGGAACCAAACCAAGGGTTTGACCTGAGGCATTTAGCCATTGTTGCTATTAGTGATGACCCAAGAGCCCATAACGACCCACGCTCATGGGTCTTTTCCCTCTCAAATCCCAACCATTACAACTGGTGTTTCTGGTTGGTAGGACTTGCTTTATTGCTTGATATTGAAGAGGAGTTGTGGCAAAGACTCTTAAAGCTTATCGGTGGTGAAGGCGAAGATATACTTTTAGACAGAGTTATCGCCACACGACAAACAAAGAGAATCATAGGTGAAGCACTGCTTCATAAAAAACCCTACGCCAGACTTCTTAAAGCCATTGATGCGCCTAAAGAGAAACAAGCCAAACTCCTCTTTGAGTTTGTGGATAACTGGTACAAAGAACTAAATAGAAAACGAGCCGATGAAGAGCTTTGGTGGTATATGGCAAATGTCCCAATGGAGAAGATACTGGAGATGGGTAATTACTTTGGGTACTGGTGTATCGAAGGAGCTGTATGTGCCAAAGTCTTTAACCTTGATGATAGCTTGTGTATAGAACATCCCCATTACCCAAAAGCCTTTTTACATGAGGAGAAAGTAGAAGAATCCAAAGGGTTCTTTGAAAAGATGAAATCTTTGTTTAGAAGTTAAAGAAACATCTTTAGATGTAAAGAAATCAACAACGGAGTCTAGGGATCTAGGCTAAACTTTTAACTTTTGAGTCATTTTATGTTTACATGTAAAAAACTAAATCAAGGAAGATGATGGATGTAAAGGGGACAGGCTACTTTAAATAACTATTGTGCTAAACTCTCTCTAAAATCTTTACATGTAAAAGGAAAATCCATGCCAAGAATTGCTAGAGGTGAGAGTGTTGGGGGCATTTATCATGTGATTAACCGTGGAAATATGCGAATGCAAGTGTTTGATAATGCTGAAGATTACGCTTACTTTTTAAAGTTGCTTCAGAAGCATAGGGGTCAGGGTTAAACTTTTAACTTTTCGATGAGAGATTCTTACATGTAAGGATTTGGCAAGTGCCTTCGCTATACAATACTTCAAGAAAAAACGGCACAGAGTTTAAAGTTTAACCCTGACCCCTTTTTTATGTTACGATTTGAATCGATTGCAAGGCTATAATTATTATTTTATAAAATAACTTTCATTAATTTACAAAATGATGCACCATAGTAACAGTTCGACTCAAAAAAATCCTTAACATAAGTCAATTAAAATTAAATTATTATAATAAGTAATTTTTTAGAGAGTGTGTTTCAAGAGAAATGAAGTTATGAAAAAGAGAGGCTTACATGTCATTTTGCTCAGAAGAAGTCCTTATAAATAATAATATCGTAAGATTAGTGTGATAAACTTTCGTTATTATTTTTGCCTTCCTTCTTTTGCCTTCTCCCAAAATAGATAAAATCGTTGCTTTACAAAAGCACGTTCATCGCTTTTAAGGAATAAAATGCTTTCTTTATGGAAAAGTGAATTTTTGACATGTAAGTCCATGTTAAAGTCAGAAGTTAAAAGTTTAGCCCTGACCCCTTTTTATGCTTTTTATTGAAAGAAATAAACAAAATGGAATATTTTAATGATAACTAAAGAATTAAAGCAATTTATCAAAATACTTGGCTCAAAAGAAGGTGATGATATTATCTTAGATGCGATAGCTTTAATTGGTGCAGGATTTGTCCCTGATGAGTTCATAGCAGAGAATTTTTATTATGATTATTATCAATTTTACACAAAAGGAGTATTATTTATATTTGACCATAAGTATCTAAATACCGTAATGTTTCACTTTACAGAAAATGAGGGTTACTCTCCTTGCGAAATAAAACTAGTAAAAGGAGTAGGTGCTAACTCAACAAGAAATAATGTCATATCAATGCTTGAGCAACCTTCATTGGTTAATGATAAAAATCTAAATCTCTCATGGATAAAGTATAACTATGATAATTATTCTTTGCATTTTGAATTTAATATAAATACAAATTTTTTACAAAGAATAACATTGCAAAATTTAAAACCAACAAAACCAAAGTGATGGGAACAGACTACTTGAGTTGTTTGAGACATCAAGAGGATAAATGGTGACAGGCTACTTTATTGAATAAGTCTTTTACATGTAAAGAAAAAGTAGCCTCGTATCATTCTGTATCCACTCGAAAAGAGCTTTTGGATAGTATTATACAAAGAGTTCAATGATATGTTGGAATTAGCCAAGACCATGAAAAGTGAGTCTGAGGAAAAATAAAGCAAAAATAAAGGGGACAGGCTACTTTAATGAATAAGTCTTTTACATGTAAAGAAAAAGTATGGAAAAAGGGGACAGGCTACTTTAAATAACTATTATGCTAAACTCTCTCTAAAATCTTTACATGTAAAAGGACAAATCCATGCCACGAATTGCTAGAGGGGAGAGTATGGGAGGTATTTATCATGTGATTAATCGTGGAAATATGCGGATGCAAGTGTTTGATGATGCTGAGGACTATGCTTACTTCTTAAAGTTACTTCAGGATGGACTGAAAAGAGAAGCGGTTGAGCTTCATGCGTATTGTCTGATGCCAAACCATTTTCATCTTTTACTGATGCCCCTTGCTGAAGGAAGCCTGAGTCGGTTGATGCAATGGGTGATGACGTCGCATGTGCGTTATTATCATCGAAAAAACAAAACATCAGGGCATATTTGGCAAGGGCGATACAAGAGTTTTATGGTTCAAAAAGAGAGTTATTACCTCTCACTTTTACGATACATCGAAGCTAATGCCCTGCGTGCTAAACTGGTGAATGAAGCAGAAGCATGGAAGTATGGCTCATTGTGGGAGAGAATGAGCAAAGAGAGACAATTACTCGATGAAGCGTTGATAGCATTACCAACCGATTGGGCTTTACATGTAAACACGCCTTTGCACGAAAAAGAGCTAACCATTGTGCGCAATAGTGTCAATCGTCAGAGTCCATTGGGTGAATTAGGATGGATGGAAAAAACAGCGCAAGAGCTTGGACTCTCCTCAACGCTCAATCCACGAGGAAGACCAAAAAAGAAGGAAGTATGATAAAAAGTAGCCTGTCCCCATTTACCCACATTTACCCTTTAATTACTCTACTTTAATTACTTTAATTAAATTGGGGGATAAATCTTTTACATGTAAAGGAAAAGTAGCCTCCCCATTTACATTTATCCCTCAAAATTGGCGGAAAGCCTCAATGCTAAGTTAAATCAATTTAAATCTTAAATACGGATATAACGTTTTCAGACGTTATATCCGCTTTGTTTACAATCCCAACAGCATCCATGCTAAAGAAAGCATGATAATCCCGATGAGCACTTCTAAAATCTTCCATGAAAGCGGCTTTTGAAAAACAGGCGTTAAAATCCTAGCACCGTATCCCAACGAGAAGAAAAAGACAAACGATGCGCTCATCGCTCCCAAGCCGAACATCGGAGCAAGTGAGCCGAATTTGGTCGAGACGGAGCCTAGTAAAATGACCGTATCGAGATACACATGCGGATTGAGCCACGTAAAGGCAAGCACAACCAAAACGGTTTTCAAAAGCGATGCCGTCGGCTGGTCGAGAGGGTTTAGCTCGTGCGTCATGCTCCATGCCGTGTAAAAACTTTTCAATCCGTAAGTTACTAAAAACACAAAACCGCCGTACTTCGCGACCGTTTGCAGTGTGGGAAACTGCTCTACCAAATACCCGAAACCAAAAACGCCCGCGAAAATTAAAACAGCGTCGGAAAGCGCGCAAATCAAGCAAATGACAAACACATGCTCTTTTTTGATGCCTTGTTTGAGCACAAAAGCATTTTGCGCACCGATGGCTAAGATCAGAGAGAAATCGAGACTAAAACCGGAAATAAATGCGTTCATAAAGGGCTCTTTTTGGGAAAAAAATTGATGGATTATAACCAAACCTCTCTAAAAATTTTGACTCCTTAGTTTAAGATATTTCCTCATTTTCCTTTTATATTTACGTATAATTTACGCAGTTTTGCTATTCTAGCTTTTGAATATGAATACAATTGAAAGGGTATTATGTTTTTAGCGACGATTAACAACAAGCTCGTCTTTTTACTGGCGATCATTTTTTTAGGGTTTAGTGCCATCGGGTATGAGATTATTAAGGAGGCGAACGATGCCAAAATGGCGGCGATTCGCTTGACGACTATCGCCGAGATCGAAAATGCAACACTGGAATTGCGCATTCAACAACGCGATTATCAGATCTATTTTAAACTGGTCAATCTCGAAAATTACGAAAAAACGTACCGAAAGCTCTTGGCTGATTTGGATGAGCTTAAGACGATTTTGATGAGTTCTTCCAACCATAAACGTATCGAAACGCTAAAAAGCCTGCTCATCGAGTGGCATGAGATCAACGTGCCGCGCATGAAACTCTTCGGAACCTACGGCGTGAAAATCTATGACGAAGCTTTTGCGCAAAATTTTCCCGAAGATGCCAAAAAACTCGATGAATACTACCAAAAAAGCAGCAAAATGTTTCGCGTACTCGTCGAAAAACTAGACGATTTAGCCTCTTCGGTTAAAACCAACAACTTTGAGCGTTTAGATACCAACAAATTTGCCTCGCAACTCTCTTTGGGGATTATTTCTCTTTTTGTGGTCGGCATTTTCTTTCTTGTCACCCGCTCCATCAAGCGGTCCGTTTTTCATGCCAAAAACGCCTGTGAGCAGATGCGAACGAGTAAAGATTTAAGCGTACGGATTAACACGGGAAGCAAAGACGAGATCAACGATATTATGAACGCCATTAACATGTTAATCGCCGACGTCGCTACCGCACTAAATCTTGCCAAAAGCAACGCCCTCGAAAACGCTTCCGTTGCCGAAGAACTCTCAAGTACGAGCCTGCAAATCGGTAAGCGTGCCGAAGAAGAAGCGAAAGTCGTTTTTGAAACCACCAACGACGCCCAAGAAGTTGCCAAAGCCATCGGTGATGCCAGCGAGCGGTCGCATAGCGTTCAAGAAATCACGCTAGGAGCGCACAAAAGCTTGCTGAGCGCGCAAGCGTTGCTCGATGAAACGCTGACGCAACTGAGTCAAACGGCGGAAGCGGAAGCGGCGATCAACGATCGACTGAACCATCTTGCCGGCGAAGCCGAACAAGTAAGGTCGGTTCTAGACGTTATCGGAGATATTGCCGATCAGACCAATCTTTTAGCCCTGAACGCCGCCATAGAAGCGGCACGTGCGGGAGATCACGGGCGTGGATTTGCCGTGGTTGCCGATGAGGTACGCAAACTTGCCGAACGCACGCAAAAAAGCCTTGTGGAGACCAACGCCACGGTCAATGTTATCGTCCAGTCTATCGGCGACATTAGCGGCGAAATGAACCAAAACGCTAAACGTATTCATGAGCTTAGCGAATTTTCAAACCAAGTCACGATCCAAACCAACGATGCGGTGGGAATGTTGGAGCAAAGTACGCAAGCAACGCAAGAGGTCGTACGCAATGCCAATGCCAACGTCACGCTCATTAAATCCGCCGTAATCGAAAAAATCGGTGAGATCAATACGCTCTCAAGCTCCAATGCCAGAAGCGTCGAAGAGATTGCGGGTGCGGCAGAACACCTCTCCAAACTCTCATCCAACCTCAGCGATACCCTCGCACAATTTAAAACCGCTTAAACGTCATCCCTTCTCGTTAACGCCGAGGCAACCGTGAGGGCGTTAACGATGGCGTTTGCGCTTTAAGAAACGCTTTAAAAAGAGCCGTCGTACAGAAATTCGGCGATCGCTTCAAGGCTCTCTTGGTCGACGCCTATGGTCGGCATAAGCTCAAATTTTTTGACCGCATCTTGTAAAATCGCACGCTTCGCATCAGGGGCGTTTAACCATCGCACCGTAAACGACACGAAAGCTTCTTTTGTCTGAAACACGTTTTTGTAACGCGCTTGTATCTCTTTTATCGCAGGTGCGGAGAGGGTTTTCGTATAGTCGTGACATGTCACGCAGTTGCCTTGAAACAATGTTTCGCCGCTAGGGGCGGCATACAAAGAGACGCTTAACAAAGAGATCAATCCCCAAGAAATGACATGCATCGCTGCTCCTTTTTGTCGGATTGTAGCCAAAAAAGGGCTTTTTTGTCGTTGCGTTACGTCAAGGAAAAGCGAAGAAAAACCTTACATGTGATGCTAGGGGAAAGACTCGTCGCTTCAGCCATAATGACATGTAGGTTTTAACTGACGATAAAACGTGTCAATATTTATTGAAATAAGTTTTATTTAACACACTTTTAACACTAGGACTTTAAGATTGATGCACCATTTTAAGGGAGAATGTATGAAAAGAATGATTGGAGTGTTTTTGGCGGTCTCGACGCTTTTAATTGCGGAGACGATAGATCTTGGAGCGATTAGCGTCGAGGGTGAGCGTTTTTCGACGGAAATTAAAAATATTAGCGGCGAAGAGCTAAAATCGGCGGACTTAGCCGAGGCGCTTTCTCGTAATAGCGCGTCTATTACGATGATCCGAGGAAGCGGTGTTGCCAACGACATTATTTTACGCGGGCAAAAAAGGGATAACATCAACGTTTTGATCGACGATGCCAAACTTTACGGAGCATGCCCGAATCGGATGGACCCTACCGTCACGCATATCAATGCCGATAATATCGAAAGCGTTAAGATCGTCGAAGGTCCTTATGACGTCGAAAATTTTGGAACGCTGAGCGGTTTGGTCGTAGCGGAAACCAAAACTCCGACCAAAGAGCCAAACGGCGACGTTAATTTGGGTATCGGCAGTTACGGTTATCGTAAAGCATCTGCGAGTGCTAGCGGCGGAAACGAGTATATTCGAGCTTTGCTCAGTGCGTCTACCGAGCGAAGCGATCAGTACAAAGACGGTAACGGCGATACGTTTTACGACCAACTTGCTAAAACGACGACGGGAACTTACCAATATAAAACGGATGATTTACGTTCGTATGAGAAAAAAACGTTTATGGGAAAAGTTTTCATCACTCCCGTGGACAATCAAGAACTTCGTTTAGGTTACACGCTCAATCGTAGCGATAACGTGCTCTATCCTTCGCGTATGATGGATGCAGACTATGACGATAGCGATATTTATACCTTAGGTTACAGTCTCTACGATTTGGGAACGCTCTCTAAAGAACTTGCTTTAGAAGCGTTTTACTCCACCGTCGATCATCCGATGTCAAATAAATACCGTAAAACAAGTTCGTCAACCAGTTATACGGTCAATAAACTCGAAACGGAAGTCCAAGGTGCCAAACTTAAAAACATAATGGATTTAGGTGGCGGAGAACTCACATACGGTGTTGATGCGAGTAAACGTAATTGGGACGGTAAAAAATACACCTATACCATTGCAACCGGAGCGGAAAGCGGCGTGACGCGAACGGGGATGCCCGACGTCGATACGACCAATAAAGCACTGTTTGCCCATTACGATAAAACGATCGATCGCGTGAACGTTCAAGCAGGCGTGCGTTATGACGATACGGATATTAAAGCCCATCGCCAAGGCGTAGCGACGGTTCAACGCTACGACAATGATTACGAAGCTTTTTCCGCCAATACGATTGTGACGTATAAAGCGACCGATAACGTGGACTATTTTATCGGTTTCGGAAAAGCGTCGCGCGTACCGGACGGCAAAGAACTTTACGGTGCGACCAAATCAACGGGTATTTTAGAACAAACGACCAATTACGAAACCGACTTAGGGTTTAAGGCGCATTATGAAGCTGTGGATATCAAAGGAAAACTTTTCTATTCGGACTTAAGGGATTATATCTATTATAACGCGACGGCGCAAAAATACGTTAACGTCGATGCCGCTATTTACGGTGCGACGTTAGATGCTTCTTACGAGGTTGCTAAAGCATGGACGCTCGGTTACGGCATGAGTTATTTAAAAGGCGAAAAAGATAAACCGCTTGCGGGACAAAGCGATAAGGATTTAGCGGACATTGTACCGCTTCGCGCCGTAACGTCGCTGACCTATCATGAAGCGGAACATACGTTAAAAACGGAACTTGTCGCGGCAAAACGTTGGGATAACGTCGATAGCGATAACGGAGAGCAAATCCTCGGAGGGTACGCCGTTTTAAACGTCAAATATACCTATAAAATCAGTCAAAACTTTGACGTTACGGTCGGTATCGACAATCTCTTCGACAAAACGTATGCCCTTTCCAATACCTATAAAGACCTCAGTTTATTAACCGGAACGGACGGAGACGTTATGCTTATTAACGAACCGGGTCGTTACGGTTATATCAACTTGCACTACTCGTTCTAAATCCTAGTGCCGCTTTGACATGTCAAAGCGGCATTCATGCCAAACCCTTTCGCCCACTAACACGATGCCGATCGCCATCATGCCGTACTCAAACGCGCCGGCGACCTTTTGTGCCCAAAAATCGTGAAGCAAAATCAGCACCAGTGCACCGTAAACGGCTTTATGATAGCGTGAAAAACGCGCAAAAAGTTTTTTGGTAGACGTCAACGCCATCAATAAAAGAATCAAAAAGGCGATAACACCGACGTAGATAAAGGGTTTTTTGAGGCTTTTTGCAAAGAGCGTCACGAAATCCAATTCGCTGTCTAAAACGATAAAAACGCTTACATGTAAAAGAGCGTAGACAAACGCAAAAAGTCCGAGCGTTTTGCGAAAACGAAGCAGATTGAGGGCGCAAACTCTTTGACATGTAGAAGGTGCTAAGGAAAGTAACAGAAGCAACATAGCTCCCACACCGGTGGTCGTGTAGAGCATTTTGATGGGGTCGATGGCACTTTCAAGCGTGTAGTACGCATAGCCTAGCGGTAAAAGGGCTAAAACAACGATGAGCGTTTTCAATACTGCTTCCTCAAATCCATACCGGCATATAAATGCGAAACCTCTTTTTCGTAGCCGTTAAACATCAGCGTCTCTTGCTTGGTGAGTTTACCGAGTACGCGTTCTTTGGCTTGGCTCCACCTTGGATGATCGACGTGAGGGTTGACATTGGCATAAAAGCCGTACTCTTCCGGTGCCATCGCTTGCCACGTGTTGAGGGGTTGTTCTTCCACGCATTCGATGAGATCAAGCGATTTGATGGATTTAAAGCCGTATTTCCACGGAACGACGAGACGAATGGGCGCGCCGTTTTGTTTGGGCAAAGGCTTGCCGTACATACCGACCGCTAAAAAGGTAAGCGGATGCCTTGCTTCGTCCATACGAAGTCCTTCCACGTAGGGGTGTTTGATGGAGGCAAAAAGACCTTTGGCTTGGTCTGGGAAGATGTCCGGTTCGTGGCGCGTGGTAAATTTGACGTATTTGGCTTTGGAGTTGGGACGCAAATAATCAAGCAGCTTATAAAGCGGAAATCCGATCCACGGTACGACCATCGACCAACCTTCGACGCAACGAAAACGGTAAATCCGCTCTTCCAGCCCGAATTTCGCGATAAGATCGTCTACTTCGACCATCTCTTCGCGTGCAATTTCGCCGAAAAATCCTAAACTCCACGGTTTCAGTTTCATTACTTGCGCCATTTTCACGGGGGCGGTTTTATCGGTGGAAAACTCGTAGAAATTGACGTAGTTGCTGACTTGCTCGAACGTATTGGGTGTCAGTTTTAACGGGTTGGGGTCTTTCGTGAAAGAGAGTTGTATCTCTTCGGGCATAGAAGCTAAAAGTTGCGAGAGTGCGGTGGAGCTTACCAGTGCGCCCGCTCCGAGTTTGAGAAAATGACGGCGTGCCTCAAAGAGGATTTCCGGCGTGATAGAAGGTGTCGGCATGTTTATTCCTTTGTCCTGCGCTTATACGAGGAGATCAAAATGGTTTTTAATATAATCGGCGATACGAAAGGCGTTTGCATAAATCGTCCATGTGTAAGGAACACTGCCTCCTGTGGGCATAAAACTCCCGTCTGTTACGAAAAGATTGGGAATATCGTGGCTTTGGCAATAGCGATTGAGCACGTGTTTTTTAGGATCGTCACCAAAACGGCAGCCTCCCGCTTGGAGATTTTGAGACGGTAAAGGAGAAATTTCGTACGTTATATTCTTCGCTCCCATGTGTTGGAGTAATTGAGTCGCTTTGGTGGCTAAAAATTCTCCTACCCTTACATCTTCGGGATGCGCCCCTATGCGAATGTTTGCAACAGGAATGCCGTATTTATCTTTGTATTTTTCATCAACGGAGACGAAACAGTTATCATTGGGCATCCAATCGTTAAAGATTTCAAAATTAAGCACTCTGATTGTTGTAAATGTTTGAAAGATTTTATCTTGAAGCTTTTGCCCAAAGATGAGTTTGTCGTCTTCTCGTTTCAAAGCGTTGGCACGTCGAATCGGATTGGCATGCTCAAATAAAAAGTCAATCAATCCACCTTTAAACTTTGGTGTAAAATACCAATCTTTCAAGGCACGATTTACAAAAAGCCCCGGTTGCAAAAGAACTTCTTGACTAAAATGGCTTACATCAAACTCACCTGAACCCATACCCCCACCTGAAAAGAGAAGATTTTTTCCAACGGCTCCTGAAGAATTGGCTAACCCGTTCGGAAATGCCTCATTTTTGGAATTTAACAATAAACGTGAACTCTCAACTGCTTGCGCTGCAAGGATAAAAAGTTTCGCTTTTACCTGTTTTTGAGTGCCTTCTTTTGTAAGATAGCGTGCTTTTTGAACCTTGTGCGTACCATCGGTTTCCAATTTGACTACAAAAGCGTTTGCTATGATATGTAAATTACCGGTTGCTAAAGCAGGTTGAATTAAAGCAGCTCTTGAGCTTCCTTTTGCTCCGCTTGAACATGCGTAAGAACCGCAATAATGAGAATAGTAACACGGGTTTCGGTTCCCTTTAGGTTCGGAAAGAATGGCTCTTGGTGTCATGAAAGAGGTGAAGTTTAACTCTTTACATGCCGCATCAAATTTTTCAACAATGGGGTGTTCTGCTAAAGGGGGATACGGGTATGCGTTAGTGCTTCTTGGTTCTTGATGCGCATGTTCGCTAACACGTCCTGAAACACCAACGATTTTTTCAACCATATCATAGTAAGGCTCAAGCTCTTCATAGCGTATAGGCCAATCTTCAATATTGGCTCCCTCATACGCGCCGTAAACAGATTTTAGCTTAAAATCATTTGGTTTAAGGCGATGAAAAAAGCCGCTCATGAAATTGGAAGAGCCTCCCAGAAGACTTCCGTTCCAAAAATTCCAATGATTTTCATAGGTAGGCGTTTTGATCCATTTTCCCTCTTCCAAGGTTTCAATCGTATGGTACTCATCGCTTAGTTTAGGCGTAAAAACAGGGCGTTTGGTATAAGCGATTTCATCTTTGGAAAAATCTTGTTCACTGTAAATATCGCCTTTTTCGAGGATAACGACCTTTTTCCCAGCATGTGAAAGCTCATAAGCAAGCGGTCCTGCTCCCGCACCGCTACCGATAATGCAAACATCGTACTTCATGCTTTTCTTCCGTATTTTTGCATAGGGCGAGGATTTCCATTGACATGTAAGGTTGCGTTCCACCCTCGTTCATGGGTATTTCCACCGTAAATAGGATCGCTAAACATAGCTTCAAGCGTATAATAGATAAGTCTTGAAAGCCATTTTTCTAAGTCATCATCTTTTGTTGCAATCTCTAAGATTTTGTTTTTGGATACAGTATCTTGCTCCCAAAAATCCGGAAATTTTTGATGAAAAACAAAAGCTCCTTTGATAAGCAACTCTAAATCATTTGCATCAAAATATTCGGATGAACTGTTCGATACCAAATAAAAAAGTGCATTTACCTCCTGTGCTGATGGCATGTGTTGGGTTTTGGGAAATAAAACGTCTTGCACACTTGCTATGGTTTCCCATACGTCTTTAGGAATTTCTCGAGCGTGCGTATCCATTCTCAAAAACAAAGGTGATGTAGCACCGAGTGCTATAAAGGTTCGTCTCTTCATGGTAGCTATTTTAGCACACCGCATGTAAAGGATTTGTGTAATAAAACTACATAATGACTACACGTAAAATCATTATACTGCCACTATCCAAACCCCAAAAAAGGAGATTTTATGCAAGTTAAAGTTAAACCTCTTGTAGCGTTAGGTATGGCTGCAATGTTCGTAAGCGGTGCAATGGCGGCCGAGGGTAAATGCGGCGGAGAGATGAACGCTACCAAAGATACCAAAGAGATGAAAAAGCCTGCCGATGCAAAATGCGGCGGCGATAAAATGTCTCAGGATACCAAAAAACCCGCCGATGCAAAGTGCGGAGCGGAAAAGAAATAAGTAAGGCTCACAGTCATACCGTAGCCTTCGCAAAGGCTATGGTATAATGGATGAAAAAGGGAACGCTCGATGAAGATTTTAGTGTTGGAGGACGATCCTATTTTGTCCGACATTTTACTCTGTCATCTCAACGGACATAGGCATCAAACCGTGCATTTTTGCGATGGACAATCAGCTTTTGATGCACTGAACGATCAAAAATTTGACCTTTTAATTCTTGACATCAATGTCCCCAAATTAAGCGGTATCGACCTTCTTAAAGAAATTCGTACGTATCAAAACAATACTCCTACCATTATTATAACCGCCTTTCAAGATACGGCTCATTTAAAAAAAGGCTTTGAGAACGGCTGTGACGATTACATTAAAAAACCTTTTGATCTGGAAGAGCTGGATTTAAGAATTAAAAATATTCAAAAACGCTTTCACATCGTCAATGAAGAAGCCTTAAAATTAGACGACGATGTTTCGTTAATCGTTTCAAAAAATCGTTTGCTTGTCAATGGAATATCCTACACGCTTACTCGCAAAGAGTGTAAAATTTTACTGTATCTGTGCAATCAAAAAGGGAAAGTCGTTTCTTCGGAAGAGCTTATTCAAAATTTATGGGATTATCATGAAATGCCCAGTGAAGCGACGATTAGAGTTTATATTAAAAATTTACGCACTATTTTAGGAAAAGATAAAATTCAAACCGTTAGAGGAAATGGATACCTTTTTGAATAAAGAAGAACTTAAAACATTATGGGGATTTTTAATCGTCTATGTTGCCTCCGCTTTGATCCTTATGGTGATCATTGCTATTTTGTATTACCGCAACGAGACATATAAAATTAACGAAAAACGCTTAATGGAAATTAAAACCGTCATCATGGGTTATGAAAAAGAGCTGATGAGGGCGGAAATGGATAAAGTACCTTATGCGTTTCATCCACCGAAAGAGTTTTTTAGCGTGGCATTGTTAAACAGGGAAAAACAACCTCTTTTTTCGAACTTCAAAAATCAGATTGTTGATGTGAATGCAACACGTTACGCCGTTCGCGAATTAGCAACGCCTATCAATGAAGTCGCCTATATTGTTGTCGATGAAGCCAAGAGCGAACAAGAGATATTCACGTTAAAATTCATTATTTTCTTGAGTATTTTTATATCCGCTATTTTTGTCGGTATTGAAGGTTATTTTTTAAGTCGGTTTTTACTCAAGCCCGTTCATTCGCGCATTGAAAAACTCAATAAATTTATTAAAGACAGTTCGCATGAACTCAATACGCCCGTAGCGGCTTTGATGATGAGCGTTTCAAGCCTGAAACAAAGCTCTTTTAGCGATAGACGCATTATTAACCATATCTCTATTAGTACCAAACTCATTTCACAGATTTACAATAGCTTAAGCTACATCGCTTTTAACGATATCGATGAAGTCTTTGAAGAGACCTTTGATCTTGCTCTTTTAATCCAAGAGAGTGTTAGCTATTTCAATGAAATCGCCGCGACGAAAGAAAATACGATTACCGCGCAACTTCAAACAACCTTTATTCATATGGATAAGTCCCGTATTCAAAAAGTGATTCACAATCTTTTATCCAATGCCATCAAATACAGTTATCCCAAAACAACGATTTCCGTGAAACTTTCCGAGTACCTTTTGACGGTTACCGACAAGGGTATCGGTATTAGCGAAGAAAATAAAAAAACTATTTTTAAGCGATTTGAACGTAGAAGCACCACAGTCGGTGGTTTTGGTATAGGACTGGATATTGTGAATTCTGTTTGCAAAATGTACCGTATTAAAGTTTGGGTTGAATCCGTAGCCATGAAGGAAACCACGTTTTACTTACAATTTCCTCCGCTTCGAAACGGTGGTACAAACCTATCGGTTTGAAAAAGAGTTCAAACGCGATTTAGTGTTTTTGTAGCCACGTTTGGATCATTTGATAAGCGATACTTGTGGAATAGGGCAGGTCGGGAAGCGTCTCTTTGGTAAACCATTTGGCGTCTTCGAGCTCCTCTTCTTGAATGATGATTTCTCCGCTTTTGTATCGGGCGAAAAAGCCGATCATAAACGAATGGGGAAACGGCCACGGTTGCGTACCGAAATACTCCAAGTCTTCGATTTCGAGTCCGACTTCTTCTTTGACTTCCCGCACTACACACGCTTCGGCACTCTCTCCGGCTTCGACGAATCCGGCGATCAGGCTGTACATGCTATTGGCATAATGGTACGAACGCGCTAAGAGTATCTCGTCGCCGCGCGTAATCAGTACGATGCACGCGGGGGAGAGTTTGGGGAACGAAAGTTGTCCGCAAGCGGTACATTTGAGGGAAGACATGGTTGCAAAGTAGCTAAAAGGCGCACCGCATCTGCCGCAAAAACGGTTGTCTTGAAGCCAGTGTACGAGTTGTTTTGCGCGAATTAACGGCTCCAAAAGATCATCGCCGACCAAAGGAAGAATGCTTCGAAGTTGTCTTTTTTCAAAAGGTGCATTCACTTCCAAAGCCGCGTCCCAAAGGTAGAGGCTAAAGGTTTGTCGATCGTTTTTGGCGATGTCGAATCGGTGCGTCGGTTCTTGAAGTCTCGCTAAATCTTCTTCCGAAGGAAAGGTAAGATCGGGAAGCAGTAAGACTAAATCATCCGAAAACGCTAAAATAAATCGGTTTGGTTCGTGTTGCGTCGGTTTAAAAAACGGAACAATAGGGCTCGCCATCGCAAAATCCTCTTTTTTTTGATCGAAGCATCATAGCACAAACCCCCTAAAGAGCCTTAAAAATGCATTTTTGAGGCAAAAAATAAAAAAAATAAAAAAATTCGTTATGTTTTTAAATATATTACGCTATACTATGCTTCTGATTTGAGAGTCAAGGCTTCATGCGCTTCCCCATGTTTGAAGCCTTGGTTTTATTACCTTGAAAGGAAGTGACGATGGAATCGTTAAACACAATCTTTTTTTCGTTATGTGAAATCAGTTGCATTTTGACGCTTTTTTGCTTAATGCTCATTGGTATTTACGGATTAACCTTCAAATGTTTTACCCTGTTTTTAAGGTTTGATAAAACCGTTTCTTCCCAAAACAAAAACCACCCGCCGTTTCAATCCTAAGCTTCTCTAAACGGCAAGACGGGCAATATGACCGTTCTCTTAGGCAATGGGGCGATTCGTTCAACATAAACTGGAACAAAAGAAAATCATTTTTCACTCTTACATGTAACGTTGCAAAGCGGAACGGGCATCTCCAAATAGCCGATCTCTTCTAAACATGCCAGCCTAAAACGATCTAAGGGTGAGCGAACTTTATAGTAGGCCCATTTACCGCGCCGTTCAACGCGCAAAAAGCCGGCATCTTTGAGGATTTTAAGATGGCGCGAGACGCGCGACTGGATCATGCAAAATGCCGATTCAATTTCGCAGACGCAAACTTCGCCGTTTTGATGAATAAAGTTTAAGATTTGCAAGCGCGTTTCGTCGTTGAGCGCGCCGACGGTTTTTAAAAAGGTTTCCATAAGCACTCTTTTAGGTTTAATATGAAGTAGTATAGCATAAGAAGATTTCATATCAAGATATATTGATTTATAAAATGCGCTATAATTTTATAAAAAAGGTTTGTCATGGAACTTCATACATGGCTTTTGTACCTGACGGTTGCGCTTATTGCTATCGTAAGCCCAGGTCCTGCCGTACTTTTGGCAATCAATAACTCCATTATCTACGATCTCAAAGCGACCGCTTTTTCCTCTTTGGGCAATATCATCGGTCTTTTTGTCCTCTCAAGTGCCGCGATGCTCGGGCTTGGCGTGATGTTGAAAACGTCCGCAATACTTTTTGCGGCATTTAAAATTTTAGGGGCATGCTATCTTATTTACATCGGTATCAAGCAGTTTCGTGCTTTCGGTAACATTTTCCAACAGGTTGAACTTGAGCATCGTAAGCGCAAAGCACAAGATGCAAAGATCTTCCAAAAAGGGTTTTTGGTCTGCATCACCAACCCCAAACCGATTATCTTTTTTACGGCACTTTTCCCGCAATTTATCAATCCCGAAGCACCGCTTTTGGAGCAGTTTTTTATTTTGACGTTGACGTTTATGATGCTTTCGTTTAGCGCATTGATGGGATATGCGTATTTTGCTAAACGACTTAAAGCGTGGTTTTTGACTTCGCAAAGAGCTTCGTGGTTTAACCGTGCCGTCGGGGCGATTTTCATCGCTCTGGGTTTGGGGCTTTTAGGGCTTGAACGCAAATAGGATTCTGAGACAATAAGTGTGCAAGCGATGAAAGCACCAGTGTGGAGCTTCTTGTCGAAGAAAATCTAGTATTTGCGTTACCTTTAACGTAATGCTTATAAAATTTTTTCTTTGACCTTCATCATTCCGTAAAAAAACAACGGCGTAAAGAAAACGCCGATCAACGTTAACGTCAACATTCCACCCACCACGGTCGTTCCGATAATATGGCGACTGTTAGCACCCGCACCCGAACTTAACGCCAAAGGTATCGTTCCGGCGATAAATGCCAAAGAGGTCATAATAATGGGACGAAAGCGGATTTTTGCACCCTCGATCGTTGCGTCGATTAGGCTTAAGCCTTCCTCCATCTTTTGCAACGCAAACTCGACCATTAAGATCGCGTTTTTCGCCGAAAGACCGACGAGGGTAATCAATCCGATTTGAAAATAGATGTCATCTTGGAGTCCGCGAAGCCAAACACCCGCGTAAGCACCCAAAAGTGCGAACGGAACGGCAAGGACGATCGCCCAAGGGATCAGCCAACTCTCATACAATGCTACGAGAATTAAAAAGATAAACAAGACCGCGAAGACAAACGAGAGATTGCCTTTGCCTAAGAGCATTTTCTCTTGGAGTGACGCTCCGCCCCATGCAATCGCGTAGTTTTCGGGCAGGACTTCTTGGGCGATCTCTTCCATGATGCGCAAGGCGTCGCCCGAGGAGTAGCCCATCGCCGTTTCGCCTAAAATTTGCGCCGAGGGGAACATGTTAAAACGTTTGGTAATGCTAGGATTGAGCGTGCGTTGAAGCGTCATCAGTTCGTTTAGCGCAATAAACGCCCCGCTTGAGGATTTGACGTAAACATCGCCGTAATTTTGAATCGTTTCGCGAAATTCATCTTTGGCTTGGACGTTGACTTTGTAGTTGCGCCCAAAGAGGTTGACGTCGTTGACGTAAACGCTTCCGAACATTGCTTGAATCGTCGTGTACACGTCGGCAATGTTGACGCCGTAGGCTTTGACTTTAGCTTCGTCGACGTCGATGCGGTATTGGGGCGTACCGGCACTGAGCGTGGAGCGAACCGCTTGCAATTCTTCGCGTTTTGAAGCTCTTTGGACGATCTCTTTGGCATAGGTTTCCAATGCGGCGTAATTACCGCCCGTTTTATCTTGAATATACATTTCAAAACCGCCCGAAACGCCGAGTCCGATGATGGAAGAGGGCGCAACGGCGATAATACGCGCCTCTTTATTTTTCGAAAACTCTTTAAGCATGGCTTTGGAAAGGGCTTCTACGCTTTGGTTGGCATCCGTGCGTCGATCCCAGTCGTTTAGCCTGACGTAGCTATAACCCGCATCGGTCGTGTAGGCCTTGGAGCTAAAGTCCGATCCCGAAAACCCGCCGACTTTGGCTACGTCCGAAAAACGCATCGCCACCTCGCCTACGAAACGATTGACCTCATGGGTACGGCTCAGCGATGCACCCGAGGGAAGCGTGCTAACCGCGAAAAAGACGCCTTTGTCCTCTTTGGGAATCAAACCGGTGGGAATATGATGCGACAGTTGGTAAATCCCGAAAATCATTACGCCGAAAAGAAGCAGGTTAAAAGCTCCGTAGCGAATCGTTTTCGTGACGATTTGCCCGAAACGTTGCGTTAAAAGATCGAACAAGGCGTTAAATTTTCGAATCAACCATAAAGGTTCTTCTTCCTCTTGTTTCAAAATCAATGCACACAATGCAGGCGTAAGTGTTAAGGCAACCAATCCCGAGATCGTGACCGAAATGACGATCGTAACGGCAAACTGGCGTGACATCGTACCGCTTAATCCGCCCATAAACGCCGCAGGGATAAACACCGCACTGAGGACCAAAACGATGGCTAAAACGGGTGCGGTAATCTCTTGCATCGCTTTGATCGTCGCTTCTTTGACGCTTAACGCCTCTTTGCGCAAGATGCGTTCAATATTTTCAATGACGATAATCGCGTCGTCAACGACCAAACCGATGGCAAGGGTTAATCCGAAGAGCGTTAAAAGGTTGATCGAAAAGCCGCTGGCGTAAAATCCCGCGAAGGTACCGACGATCGAAACGGGAATCGCTAAAACGGGAATCAGCGTTGCGCGAAGATTGCCCAAGAAGAGATACACGACGCCGATAACCAATACGATCGCTTCTAAAAGCGTGACGATCACTTCATGAATGGACGCTCGTACAAACGTCGTCGGATCGTAGGTCGCGTCGATGCGAAGACCTTCGGGAAAATGGCGTGAAAGCTCTTCTATTTTTTGATCTAGCAAGTCTGAAACTTCCAAAGCGTTTGCCGAAGAGGTCAAAAAAACGCGAATCGCCGCCATAGGTTGGTTATTAAAAAGCCCTTTGAAAAAATACTTTTCCGCTCCAAGTTCCACCGAAGCGACGTTTTTCAGGAAAAGAGAAGAGCCGTCGCTTTGCGTTTTAATCAAAATATCGCCGAAGGCTTCGGGTGTTTTTAGGCGTCCTTTGGAGGTGACGGTATAAGTATAAGCCAGCGGTTTTTCCATCGGCTCTTGCCCGAGTTGACCGACGGGAAACTGTTCGTTTTGCGCTTGAATCGCGCTGATGACTTCGGAGGGCGTTACTTCGTAAAAGGCGAGTTTTTGCGGGTCGAGCCAAACGCGAATCGAATACTCTTGATTGCCCACGACGCTTGCTTCGGCAACGCCTGGAATACGTTTGAACTCTTCTAAGATATTGTTAATCGCGTAGTTTGCCATGTAGGTCGTGTCGTAGCGGTTGTCTTTGGACGTTAACGCCAAAACACGTAAAACGTCCGCGGATTTGTCGGCGACTTCTACGCCTTGACGTTTGACCGCGTCGGGCAGTTTGCTCTCGGCGATACGAATCCGGTTATTGACGTCGAGTTTGGCTTGCGCGATGTCGGTATCGACTTCAAAGTAGAGGTTCATCGTCAGCAAGCCGCTAGGAGACGTCGTCGACATCATATAGAGCATATGTTCCACGCCGTTGAGTTGTTGCTCTAACACCGAAGCGACGCTCTCTTCCAAAGTTTTGGCATCCGCACCCGAATAGGTCGTCGAAACGACGATTTGCGGCGGCACGACGTCGGGATACTCTTGAACGGGAAGCGTACGAATCGCGACGATACCCGCAATAACGATGAGCAGCGAAACGACGATAGCAAAATTGGGACGGTTGATAAAAAATTTGGAAAACATCGAGACGACGACCTTTGGCATGGATTAGGAATGTCACATTTTAACTAAATTTTCTTAATAAGGAAATGCGCTATAATCGTCCTATTGTTTCGTAATTGAGGGGTTTAGGGATGAAAATGATCGATTTTGAACATGTCAGCGTTGCGTACGATGGAGAAAACGTCCTCCACGACATCGCTTTAGGGATTGAAAAAGGGCAACATACGGCGATTTTGGGCGCGAACGGTTCGGGCAAATCGACGCTTTTGAAACTCTTTTCCAACGATATTTATCCGCGTTTTAATCCGAAAATGCGCAAAGAGATTTTCGGCAAGAGCATTTGGGATATTTGGGAGCTGAAAAAACATCTGGGCATCATCACGAACGATCTGCACTACCAATTTAGCGAACGCGCTCCCGATTTAAACGGCTTTGAAGTGACGCTTTCGGGATTTTACAGTAGCTTTCACATCTACGAGCATCAAGAGTTTTCACCCTTACATGTACAAAAAGTGAAAGAGGTTTTGGAGTTTTTGGAGATTTCGCATTTGCGCGACAAACGTATTTCCCAAATGTCCACGGGAGAGCTTCGTAAATGCATTATCGCAAGAGCCTTGGTGCATGAACCTCAAGCGATGATTTTGGACGAGCCGACCGTGGGGCTTGACATTAAAGCGCAGATCAATTTCATTCAATTGGTACGCAAAATCGCGCGCGAACGAACGATTATTTTGGTGACGCATCATCTCGAAGAGGTTTTCGAGGAAATCGCTCAGGTGGTGCTGATTCGCCAAGGGCGCATCTACGCGCAAGGCGATAAAACGGAACTTTTAACCGACGCACATTTGAAAAACGTCTTCGATCTGCCTTTACATGTAGGATGTGAAAACGGACGTTATTTTGTGCAAAGCATCGGAGATTAAACTTTTTCACAAGCCTCTTTGGCTAAAATTTTATCATATCAAGAGACTACGAAGGACAATGTCATGAGTACCATTAGCGGAAAAGTGTGGTGTTTTGGCGATAATATCGACACCGATTTGATTATCGCGGCGCGCTATCTCAATACTTCCGACCCTAAAGAATTGGCAAAACACGTGATGGAAGACGCCGATCCCGAATTTGTTAAAAAAATGCAAGCGGGCGATATTATCGTTGCGGGCGAGAATTTTGGATGCGGCAGTAGTCGCGAGCATGCACCTATCGCTTTAAAAGCGGCGGGTATTCGAGCCGTAGTGGCGAAGAGTTTTGCGCGTATTTTTTACCGCAACGCGTTCAATACGGGACTGCCTATTTTCGAGCTTTCCAATACCGAAGCGATTCAAGAGGGCGATAATATCGCTATTTCGATGGAAAGCGGCGAGATTAAACACGGCGCACAAACATACCGATTTACGCCGATTCCTCCGTTTATGCAAGAGCTTTTGGCGTGCGGCGGTTTGATGAATTACGCAAAAAAAGAGATAACGAAATGAAAAAAATTTACAATATAGCAGTCATTCGAGGCGACGGTATCGGTCCTGAAATCGTCGATGAGGCGATAAAAGTTTTAGACAGCGTGTGTGCGAAAGAGAATTTCGAGTTGCGTTACGAAGACTATTTGATGGGCGGCGTGGCGTATGACTTCAAAGGAACGCCGCTTCCGGAGGAGACGATCGAGGGATGTTTGAAAAGCGACGCCGTTCTTTTCGGTGCGATCGGCGGCGAAAAATGGGACACGTTACCGCGTGAATTTCGCCCTGAAACGGGACTTTTAAAACTTCGCAAAGCGTTGGGGCTTTTCGCCAATCTTCGACCGACCAGCGTTTACGACGAATTGTTGGAAGCAAGTACCCTCAAACCCGAAGTGCTTCAAGGCGTAGACCTTTTGGTCGTGCGCGAACTCACCGGCGGTATCTATTTCGGCGAGCCTAGAGCCAACGACGGTTTTAAAGGCTACAACACGATGGTCTACACCAAACCCGAGATCGAACGTATCGCACGCGTTGCGTTTGAATCGGCGATGAAACGTCGTAAAATCGTCTGCTCGGTCGATAAAGCCAACGTTTTGGAAGTCTCTCAGCTTTGGCGCGACACGGTCATCGAAATTTCCAAAGAGTACCCCGAAGTAACACTTTCTCACATGTACGTCGATAATGCGGCGATGCAGTTGGTTCGAAATCCCAAACAATTCGACGTCATTTTAACGGGCAATATTTTCGGCGATATCTTAAGCGACGAAGCGAGTATGATCAGCGGTTCTATCGGCTTATTGCCCTCAGCTTCCATCGGCGGAACGGTCGGACTTTTCGAGCCGATTCACGGTTCGGCTCCGGACATCGCGGGACAAGGCATCGCCAATCCTTTAGCGACGATTTTGAGTGCGTCGATGATGCTTCGTTTCGCTTTAGGCGAAGCGTCTGCCGCCGATCGTATCGAAACGGCGATTAAACACGTTTTGAAAGAGGGCTATCGTACGAAAGACTTGGCAAATTACGGTGCGAAAGAGGTCTGTTCTACGACGCAAATCGGCTCGATTATCGCGGATTACGTTGCGAAACTATGAAAACTTTAACGCTGGCTTCGATTTATGAACTCCAAGGTCTCAAAAACGAGGCTTTGGAGATTTACAAAGAGCTTTTGCGTGAAAATCCCGACAATAAAGAGGCAAAAATCGCCATCAAACGGCTTTCGGGCATTCGTAAAAAATATTTGGGCGTCGATGAAGAGATGAAAAAGTTTTTTTTAACGATGAATTCGGAAGTGGAGTTTTTAGAGTTTGAGCGTTGGCTAGTAAAACTATGGAAGTGAGAGCATGGAACTAAAAGAGATGATTTTATCCACCCTCAAGGAGCTTGAACAAAGCGTTCCTCAAGAGGAAAAACAATCCCTACAGCCTCCAAGACGCCCTGAAGTACAAGACGTCGAATTTCAACCCGAACCGCTTTTAGAGTTTGCCGAAGAGCCGAATATGCTTAAAGTCTACGACGACGAGCTGATGCACGAAGACGACAAGCACAAGCAGTTTTATCTGAATTTGCGCGAGCGTATTTTGGTTCTCTTCGAGGGCTTTCAGTCACCGAACAATAAAAACATCGAAGCCAAGATCGATTTGACGCTGAATTTTTTAGAGTATCTTTTAGCGACGATCGACGAGCAATTGGAGAAGATGGAACCTCGCGTCTCATGAAGCCGCTTTGTTCGATTCCACGGCACTTTTATACCCAAGTGTCGCGCGCGGTTGAACTGCTGAGCCCGTACACGAAACGTGCGTATTTAGTCGGCGGAAGCGTGCGCGATTTGCTGACAAACACGCCTTTGCACGATCTTGACATCGAAGTTTACGACATGACGCCCGAAACGTTTGAGAGCGTTATGCTCCAAGCTGGAGCGGTGGGTGTGGGAAAAAGTTTTTTCGTGTATAAACTGGGCGACATCGATTTTGCACTGCCGCGCGTCGAGCGTAAAAGCGGTGTCGGACATAGCGCATTTGAGATCGAAGTGTGCCAAGACGAACGCGAAGCGTCCAAGCGTCGCGATTTTAGTATGAACGCGATGATGCTCAATATTTTCGATGAAACGCTACTCGATTTTTGGGGCGGACAAGCCGCCATTGCGCGCAAAACGCTGGCGATGATCGATGAAGCGCGCTTTAGGGAGGACAGTTTGAGGGTTCTGCGTGCGGTGCAATTTAGCGCACGGTTGGGCTTTAAGATCGAGCCTCGAAGTTTGGACGTGATGCGAAGCATCGACCTTAGCGATCTAAGTCGTCCGCGCATTTTATGGGAGTTTGAAAAGCTTTTTCGCGCCCCGTTTTTGCATTACGGGCTTTTTTACATGTACGCTCTTTGTTTGTTTGAAAAATGCTTTACATGTAACGTCGAAAACCGCTTTTTTGAGATCGCGCACGAATTGCTACGATGCAAGCAAAATTTTGAAGAAGCGTTGCTTCCTTACTATTTTGTTTACATCGTCGCCAATCGTTTAGGCGAAGACCCGCTTCGCTGGCTCAACGTGTTGGAAGCTCCCAAGCACTACCTTCACGCTTTGAGGCGGCAGCCGTTTTTTGAAGGAAAGATCGGCGATGAGGCACTCTTACATGTCAGTCTTGAAAAACCCCTTTCGCAATGGCTCGGCAATTACCGTCGCGGCGTTAAAGAACGCGCGATCGCTTTGGGGATTTGGGATCAGATCTTTACCGGCGGTGTGGACGTTCAAGAGGTAATATCAGACGGGTTTGAAAAAGAGGCGATCGGCATAGAATTGAAACGAAGACGAATCGAAAAAATACAACAACAGTGTGAGGCATAAGGTATGCAAGAGAATAGAAACTATATTTTAAAGATCGATTGTACCGACGAAAAAGGGTTGATTTACCGTATTTCAGACGTGGTGTTTAAGTACCAACTCAACATCATCAAAAACGACGAATACGTCGATCGGGAAAACGGCAAGTTTTTTATGCGCGCGGAAGTAAGCGGCGAAGTCGATATGAACGCGTTTAAAGGAACGCTTGAGGCGATGTTGCCCTCAGGTGCCGAGATTTACGTCGCCGAAGCGCGCAAAAAAGATATTATTTTAATGGGAACGAAAGAGACGCACTGCTTGGGCGATATTTTACTGAAGCACGACAGCGGCGATTTAAACGCAAACATCTTGGCATTGGTTTCCAATTACGACGATTTGCGGGATTTGAGCGAAAAATTTCATATTCCCTACCATTGCGTGAGCCATGAGGGACTCAACCGTGCGGAACACGAAGCCAAAGTTTTGGAAGTTTTGGCGGGCTATACGATCGACTATATCGTTTTAGCCAAGTACATGCGTATTTTATCGAGCGAGTTCGTGAGCCATTACGAAGAGCGAATGATCAATATTCACCACTCCTTTTTACCGGCGTTTATCGGCGCAAATCCGTATAAACAAGCCTATGAGCGAGGCGTAAAGATTATCGGCGCGACCGCGCATTTCGTGAACAATCATTTGGACGAAGGTCCCATCATCGCGCAAGACGTGGTGAGAGTCAATCATGAAATGAGCTGGAAAGATATGCAACGAGCCGGGCGCAATGTCGAAAAAGTGGTGCTTTCCAACGCATTGGATTTGGTCTTTGAAGAGCGCATTTTTGTGCATGATAATAAGACCATTATCTTTTAAGACCATTTTGACACGCTTTATGGGCAAAGCTCATAAAGCTACGTTGCACTAGGCACTGATGAAGCTAGCCACTGTGTGGCAGAAAAAAAGCCAACCGTTTTTCTTCTGAGGAGATAAGTTTATGTTTAATATCGTTTTAGTTCACCCGCAAATTCCGCAAAATACCGGAAGTATCGGGCGTATGTGCGTGAACGCCGATTGTGCGCTTCATATCGTAAAACCTACGATGTTTGAGATTAGCGATAAAACGGTCAAGCGCGCAGGGTTGGATTATTGGCATCTCTTAGACGTTACAGTGTGGGAAAATTTAGACGCTTTTTTAGAGGCGCATCAAGACAAACTCGATCGTTTCTTTTTCGCGACCACGAAAACCACAAAAACGTATTTTGAAGCCTCGTTTCAGCCGGGGGATTTTCTCTTTTTCGGTGGCGAATCCACGGGGCTTCCGATGGATCTCATGCAGATGAAATGGGAAAATGCGATCACGATTCCGATGGGAAAACAAGGACGAAGTCTCAATCAAGCCACATCAGCAGGCATCATTCTCTACGATGCGATCCGTCAAAACTTTGACGCATTTAAAGCGACATCACTCGCGTAAAAGGGGTTTTTATGAAAAAATGGGTTTTAGCACTAATCTTTGTTCCTTTTTTACGTGATGAAACACTCTTTTTAGATGCGAACGTTCAGTACACCTGTGTGAATGAATAGCCTTTTGATGAAGTGTTGCGTTTGAAAATCCACGATATTCTCTTTATTGGAGCAGGTGCAAGCGCGCTGATGGCGGCTTCGCAGTTGCAAGGACGTGACGTGGCGCTTGTGGACTCTAACCCCAAAATAGGTATGAAACTGTTGATTTCGGGTGGTGGAAAATGCAACCTCACGAACCGTTTTGCCACGGCTGAGAACTATCTAGGCGATGCAGGGTTTATCGCGCCTATTTTAAAAGCGTTTGATGCGAACTCGACGCTTTTGTTTGCCAAAGAACATCGCCTTGCATTAGAAGAGCGTTTACATGGGCAGATGTTTTGTGCGAACAGTGCGAAAGATCTGGTCTCCATTTTTGGGCGATTGACCGCGTTTTGCACCTTTTATTTGCAGACAAACGTTTTACATGTAAAGAAAGAGAAGCACTTTGTGGTGCAGACAAACAAGGGTGAAATTTACGCTCAAAAGCTTGTGGTCGCAAGCGGTGGGCTAAGTTACGCTAGCATCGGTGCGAGCGATATTGGCTACACAATCGCCGAACATTTTGGGCACACGCTCATCACTCCCTCCCCAGCCCTTGTGGGTTTGACGCTTCAAAAAGAGCAATTTTGGATGAAAGAGCTCAGCGGCATTGCCATTCCTGTGGTGTTGCATGTCGAGGGAAAACAGTTTCGCGAAAACCTGCTGTTTGCCCACAAAGGCATCAGTGGACCTGCTGTTTTAAGCGGTTCGTTGTATTGGAAAAAAGGGGCGATTTGCATCGACTTTTTACCGGGTGTCAAAAGCATGGATTCTTTGTTTAAAGCACAACGTCAAAAGCAGATCAGCACAGCACTTGCGCTTCCCAAACGCTTTACCAAAGCCTTTTTAGAAGCACTGGGGCTGGAAGATAAAACCATCGCAAAACTCACACCAGCCGAGCGCGAGAGCGTTGCGTCTCTTAAAGCCTACACATTCGCACCTGCGGGCAATTTTGGCTACACCAAAGCTGAAGTCACCCGAGGCGGTGTTTCGACTTTAGAAATTGACGATTTAACGATGCAAAGTCGTTTGTGCGAGGGGCTTTATTTTTTAGGCGAGGTCGTTGACGTGACCGGAGAGCTTGGCGGATTTAATTTTCAATGGGCGTTTGCTTCCGCGATGCGATTTGTGAAAAATTTTTGATACAATAGCATAAATGCGAGGGGTAGCCGTGATACATACGATCGTTCAACGACTCAATCAACCTAAAACCGTTTTGGTCTCGGTTTTTATGAGCACGTTTGTTTTACTTTCTTTGGTCGTATACCGTTTTCATACCTTTGAACTCGATACCGAACGAAAACAAGTCGAAGCCATTGCAACAAACTACGGATATGATATTCGGTCGATGTTGGAAAGAGCACTTTCATCGACGTATATGCTTCAAGCACTGCTTAACGAAAACAACAATACCCGTATTGAAAATTTTGAAAGCGTCGCCAACGATATTTTGCCTTTTTATCCCGGCGTTATCGAATTGGCGATCGCACCTAAAGGCATTATTCAACAAGTCGCGCCTTTGAGGGGTAACGAAAAAGCGTTGGGGCTTAACCTCTTTGAAACGGCTTCGCAACAAACCGAAGCACTCTTGGCCAAAGAGACGGGAAGTTTAACGTTGGCAGGTCCTTTTAAGCTGGTTCAAGGCGGCGTCGGGCTTGCCGGACGGTTGCCGATTTTTGAAACTCAAGACCAAAAAGAGACGTTTTGGGGGTTTGCCGTGGTGATTATTCGTATCTCGGAGATTTTCGAGACGGTTAAAGCGGCCTCGTTAGGCGGAGAAACGATGGCGTACGAAGTCTGGCGGATTGAGCCGCAAAGCCGCGAAAAACAAGTCATCTATGCTTCCGACGCTTCGAGCTTGACGCATCCGATCGAACACGGTTTCGACGTTCCTAACGGTCGATGGATGATTCACATGTCGCCGCATCGAGGCTGGGGCGACGCTTCGGCGTTGATGCTGCGTGAGTTGATCGTGTTGGCATTTTCACTTTTATCGGCGTATATGGCAAAGTTTTTCGTCGATTTGCGTATCGCCAAAAAAGCTTTGGAAACGAGAATTATTCAAACCCACAACGAAAAAGAGATTCTTGAACAGCGTTTATCGACGCTTTTAGATGCCGTTCCCGATTTGGTTTTTTTAAAAAATCCCGAGGGCGTTTACCTGTTTTGCAATCGAGCTTTCGAAAAATTGTACGGCGTTAAAGAAGCCGATATGATGGGAAAAACGGATTATGATTTTGTCGATAAACAAGCGGCGGATTTTTTTAGAACCAACGATTTGATCGCGATCGATGCGCAAACATCGGTGACTAACGAAGAAGAACTTTGCTTTAAAGAAGACGGCTACAACGGGTTGTTCGAGACGATCAAAACGCCGATGTACGATACCAAAGGCGAGCTTATCGGCGTTTTGGGAATCGCTCGGGACATTACGGCGCGTAGGGAAAACGAAGTCAAATTGGAGCGTTTAGAATACTTTGATCCTTTAACGTCCCTTCCCAATAAAGTGCAATTGCATTTACGCCTCGAACACGATTTGACGATGATGGAGAAAAAACAAGAGCAATTGGCGGTTTTATTTATTGACTTCGATCATTTTAAAAACATTAACGATACGTTAGGACATGCATTCGGCGATGAATTGCTCATCAAGGTCTCCAAGCGGCTTAAAAGCCTCATTCGTCCCGTCGATACGCTTTCAAGACAAGGCGGGGACGAGTTTGTGATGGTCTTGCCCAGCGTGCGCGTCGACGATGCGGTGCATACGGCAAAACGCGTGTTGCAGACGATTGAGCAGCCGATCGTTTTGCAAGAACACGAACTCGTGATTACCGCTTCGATCGGTATCGCGTTGTATCCTAACGACGGAAAAGACGTTGAGAGCTTGTTTAAAAGTGCCGATGCGGCGATGTATTTAGCAAAAAAAGACGGCAGGAACAATTACCGCTTTTTTACCTCCGAAATTCAAAGCCGTTCGGCACGCCTTTTAAGCCTTGAAAACGCCTTGCGTTACGCGCACACGCGAGGGGAATTAAGCCTTCATTATCAACCGCAAATTTCGTTGCAAGAGGGGACGATCGTCGGCGTTGAAGCTCTGTTGCGATGGACGCATCCCGAACTCGGGACGATTTCTCCCGCCGAATTTATTCCGATTGCCGAAGAGAGCGGGCAAATTTTGTTGATCGGCGAGTGGGTGATGCGAAGTGCGGCAATGCGGATGAAACAGTGGACCGAGGCGGGATTTTCCCCGATTAGCGTGGCGGTAAACCTCTCGGCGGTACAGTTTCACCATACGCACCTGTCGCATTTGGTCGGAACGATTTTGGACGAGGTAAAGCTTCCGGCGGAGTATTTGGAGTTGGAACTGACCGAAAGCGTCGCGGCGCAAAACCCCGAACATGCCATTGAAACGATGAATGCGCTTGTCGCGCAAGGCATACGGCTTTCGATCGACGATTTTGGTACGGGATATTCGTCGTTAAGTTATTTGAAGCGTTTTAAAGTCTATAAACTCAAAATCGATCAATCGTTTATTCGCGATATTCACAGCGATCCTGAAGATAAAGAGATCGTTAAGACGATTATCGCCTTAGGAAAAAGCTTGGGGTTGAAGGTTATTGCCGAGGGCGTTGAAACGCAAGAGCAGCTTGATTTTCTCAAAGAACACGGGTGCGACGAAGCTCAAGGGTACTACTTTAGTAAACCCTTAAGCGTAGAAGATCTCGAAGCGTTACGCTTGCATCCCGAAATTATAGAACGTAAGAACAACAATAATCCGCAAACGTCGTGACATGTAACGTAAAAGAGGAATTGGCCGGAACGCGAAACGTCGCTTCTCCGCAAATACTAAGAGGCTCTTGACGATCGGGTAACTCGACGCTTAATTCACCGCTTAAGATTTCCATCACTTCGGCGACGCCGGTACGAAAGGTATAATCGCCTTTTTGCATAAAACCGAGCGTTTTGGTCGTTCCGTCCTCAAACTTGACGGTGCGGCTGACCACGTTCCCATCGTAATAGACGTTGGCTTTTTTGACGACCGTAACATTACTAAATTCCATAGTTTTCCTTTAAAGAGAGTTTGTATACGAGCCTTTGAAGCAAAGCTTCCAAACGAAGTTTGCGTGAAAAGCGACGCTAGGGTTAAAGATACGTGCGTACCTGAATGTTTTTTTTCTTACAAAACGTGTTTTGAAGAGCTCTATTATAATCGTTTCGAGCTTGTAATTTCTTTTTCATGCTCTTTGTATATAATGACGTCGTTGAAACTACCGAGGAGCGACGATGAAAATAGCGGATTTGATAAGCGGTTACGAGAAGTTTAAAGACACGAAGTTTAAAAAATACGAAAATAAGTTTATAGACTTAGTAAAAAACGGACAAAAGCCTAAAGTTCTTTTTATAGCGTGCAGCGATTCGCGCGTTGACCCGACTTTGATTACCGATGCGGCTCCGGGAGAGTTGTTCGTTTTACGCAATATCGGCAATTTCGTTCCGCCGTTTGCGCCGGACGATGATTATCACGCGACGGCGGCGGGAATCGAATATGCCGTTTCGGTTTTGGGCGTGAGCGATATTATCGTGTGCGGTCACTCGCATTGCGGGGCGATCGAGACGATGTATACGAAAATTACCGACATTAATTTGGTACATGTCAAAAAGTGGTTGCAATTAGGGCTCGATGCTAAAAACTACGTGGAAGCCAAACTGGGTCAAAACATCGACCATGCCAAACGTTTGGAGTTGACGGAAAAAATCTCGCTTTTATTTCAGTCTAAAAATTTGCTAACGTATCCGGACGTCGAACGACGCGTGAATGAAGGAGAGCTTTTTATTCGTTCGTGGTATTATCATTTGGAAACGGGCGAATTGGAGTATTTCAATACCGAAACGGGCGAGTTTGAGCCCATGCTCGGATGCGAGGGTTGATGCGTTTTTTGTGGCTTCTTTGTCCTTTAGTGCTAGGAGCACTCGAGTTTAAAGTCGCCAATTATAACGTCGAAAATTTGTTCGACGCCAGCGTTCAAGGCGGCGAATACCAAGAGTATACCCCCAATGCCAAACACGGTTGGAACGAAGCGATGCTTCGCATCAAAATCGCCAACCTTGCACGCGTCATACGCGATATCGACGCGGACGTGATCGCCTTGGAAGAGGTTGAAAACCAAGCGGTTTTGGAGCGTTTAAACGCCGCGCTCGGCGATAAAGCGTATGCGTTCGTGTTTTATCCCAAGAAAAAAGAGCGCGTAAGCGTCGAAACGGCACTGCTTTCGCGTTTTGCGATCGAAAAGACGCAAACGTTTTGGTTACCCGACCAAGCCCGAGGCATTCACAAACTTTCCCTACGCGTCGGTGCGTATCCGCTCACGCTTTACGTGAGCCACTGGCCGGCGTATAAAGAAAAAGAGGACGAACGGCTTGTTTATGCGAAAACCTTGCACAACCTCTTAGAACAGGATAAAAACGCCGAAGTCATCGTGATGGGCGATTTAAATTCGCCGTATCAGGAACGCAAAGGGCATTGGGGCATGGGGCTCTCAACGTTTTTAAAAGCAGGCGATAAAAACGCACCGTTGTATAACTTGTGGTACGACCTGCCTCAAAATGCGCGCTATTCTCACAGTTACGGCAAAGAAAAAGAGACTTTGGATCATATTATCGTCTCCAAAACGCTTTTCGACCGCCAAAAAATCGAGTACGTTCCGTTTTCCATGCGGGTCTTTATCGCACCTTACATGTTAGACGAAAAAGGAAATCCAAATCGTTGGCAAATCAGCGACCGAGGACGGGGACAACACCTCGGTATCGGTTATTCCGATCACTTTCCGATAACTGCGATTTTCCATACGCCAAAAGAGTAATTTTAAAAAATAACACGTTTCTAAGTGCCTTCTTTTTATAGTTCTATCTTATAAATGAGATAAAAGGATACGATATGAAATGTGCGGAAAAACTTCAACGTTTGATGATGGCGGCGGTACTTTTTATCGCATGTTGCTTGATGAGTGCCGGCTCGATTTACGGTACGATTCTCTTAGGCTTCGTGATCGCGATGATCGTCGTTTGGGCGATTACCGATTTTTGCCCTTCGATTTGGCTTTTAAGCAAGTGGGTCGGGCATTGTAAATCCAAAGCCTAAGGCGTTTGCGACCTTGACATGTAAAAGGACGATTTAACCAACTCTTGGTTACAATAAACCTAAATTACTGACCTTACGCACTCTTTGCGACTTTGCACACAACAAAGAGGTATTAGCTACGAGGCAGATTTTTGAGCCCTAGCTAAAGCTAAGGCGATAAAATCTAACGAAGTAGATGATATTTTTTTGTTGTGCCCCCCCTACGGGGTGAGCTTACATCAACACATAGGCGTCGTTAAGATGACCTCGATTTAGCTTTGGCTAAACCTTTGTCATCTTGCCTAGCCTCTGCATTGATGTAAGCTCATGCAACGTTGTAAAGAGTGCGTAAGGTCAGTAAATTATTTACATGTAAAGGTCGATCGATGATCAAACCCCTTTTAATTGAAATAGGCGTCGAAGAGCTTCCCGCCGTTCCCTTCTTAAAAGAACTTCCCAACATTGAAAAACTCTGGCTCGATATTTTAGAAAAAAACGCCTTGGCGTGCGAATTTAAATTTTACTATACGCCGCGTCGTCTCGTCTTATGGCATCAAGCGTTTCCTACCGAACAAGAAGCGCGCGAAGAAGAGTTTTTCGGTGCACCTTTAAACGTTGCGTTTAAAGACGGCGAACCGACTCCCGCGGCACTCAGTTTTGCTAAAAAGTGCGGCGTCGATTTTAGCGAAATCGCACAAGGCGAAAAAGACGGTAAAACGGTTCTTTACTACAAAAAAATCGTTGAAGGACAAGCCAGTAAACAGTTGCTTAAAGGGATGATCGAGACGTTTCTCAAAGGGCTCAATTTCGGTAAATCGATGCGTTGGGGCTTTTTAGAGGAGCATTTTATTCGCCCGATTCGTTGGATCGGATGTATGCTCGGGGACGAACATGTTAGCTTTTCGCTCTTCGGTGTCGAGTCCACGCCGTTTTCGTATCCGCATCGAACGGTTTCGTACGAACCTTTTGCTTACATGTTTGCGGGTGATTATTTCGAGCGATTGGAAAAGCGCGGCGTCGTACTGTATCCGCACAAACGTGAAGCGATTATTTTGGACGACTTTAAAGCGATCGAAGCTAAAGAAGGCGTTCATATCGAAATTGATGCGGATCTTTTGGCCGAAGTCGTTGCGATTACGGAGTATCCAAAAGCATTGATCGGTACGTTTGAAGAGCGTTTTTTACAATTGCCTCCTGAGGTCATTATTACGTCGATGAAAGAGAATCAACGTTATTTTCCCGTCTTTAAAGAGGGCAAATTGAGCAATCGTTTTATCGTCGTTTCCAACGCGATCAGCGATGATTACGATTTGATCGTTAAGGGCAACGAGAAAGTGCTTCGCGCTCGCCTTTCCGACGCGCTTTTCTTTTGGGAAAACGACCTCAAAAACGGTCTTCGTTACGAAGGATTGAGCGATATTACCTACCTTGAAGGCTTAGGATCGCTTTTGGATAAAGAGCTTCGCGAAAAAACGATTGCCGATTATTTGACGCACCGATACGCATCGACGCTTTTAGCCCAACATGCGCCGATCGACGAAGCGGCGTTAAACGCTTTGATGCACAAAGCCGTGATGTACTCTAAAAGCGATTTGCTTTCGGAGATGGTGTACGAGTTTACGGAGCTTCAAGGTTTGATGGGCTACTACTACGCGACGGCGGCGGGCGAAGAGCCTCTTGTGGCGTTGGCGCTGAGAGAACAATACCTGCCCAATTCCGAAGAGAGTGCTCTTCCGAGCACGCTTTTTAGTGCTATCGTCGCATTGGCGTATAAATTGGATTCGTTGATTGCGCTCTTTAGCATTCAAAAAATTCCGACGGGCAATAAAGACCCTTATGCGCTTCGACGTGCGGTCAACGGCATTATTAAAATCGTCTTGGATCAACGCATCGCGTTTGATATTAAAAACGATTTGCAGGCTTTGGCGCAAGGGTATCGTCCGTTTGATTTTGCCGTGTTGGAAAACTTCTTTTTGGAGCGTTTATACCAGTTCTTCGACGTCAATCCTTCGATTATCACGGCGGTTATCGATAGCGGAGAACGGGACGTCGTTCGTCTTGCCGACAAGATCAAAGCTTTATCTTCGATCGCGACGAGCGAAGGATTTAAAGAGATGTTCTCGACTTTCAAAAGGGTCGCGAACATCATCAAAAATATGCACCTAACGAACGAGCTTCGTATCGACGAAGCGTTATTTGACGACGCGCACGAAACAGCGCTTTTTCAGGCGTTTCAAGCCCTCAATGCACAACATTACGCTTCGTACGAAGAGCACCTCGACGCGCTTTTTGGACTCAAACCCGCTATCGACGCCTTTTTCGATAACGTCATGGTCAACACGGACGATCTTGCGCGAAGAACCAATCGTCAAAACCTGATCGCTTCTATTTATCTTGCGTTTAAATCTATCGCGGATATTAAAGAAATTAGCATTTAACCCTTGACGAGGAGATACGCTCTCCTCGTTTTTTCTTCCTCTTTTTCCTCTTAAATCGTTGCTTAAGCTTTGTTGGGGCATAATTGGTAAAATTATTTTTACTAAATTAAAAAAAGATGACAAAAAAAGATGTCCTTAAGCAAGAAAATTAAATATTTTAAACAAATCGCTATTTTGCTGACGATTTGCTGGACGTTTTTAACCTCTCTTTTTGTCGTATACCAATTTATCAACGAAGAGAAGCATATCGAGCAAAGCTCTCTGGAAAAAATAAAAGGCGTTGCCGAGCAGTCGATCGCTTTTGTGTATTGGGCGTATGAACAAAAAGCCAAAGCGTTAAGCGACGAGCAAAAGTACAGCATTCGCAATAATTTTTCCCTACGCGACCTTCTGGCCGTTTTGGCACGCCATAGCGATATGGATCTTTCCATTAACTCGATTTACAAAGATATTCATGCGATGAACGTTCCTGCTAGCGTTAAACAATCGCTTTTAAGCGTCAAAGAGACGAAACAAGATACGTACAATATTTTTTACAAAAACGAACGCAAATACCTTTTTTACGCCGTACCGATGTTGGCAAACCACTCGTGCATCTCCTGCCACGTTCACGACGACGAGAAGATCGGTGCGTTGTTGGGTTTTACGACGATTTCGATGCAAGTTCCCACGTTTCGGGAAGCTAATGCGCAAAGTTACTATTTTTTAATCGGTATGTATTTGGGAACGTGGTGCTTAGGACTCTTTGCGATTTGGTGGATTCACGCCAAAGGACGCAATTATTTGAACGAAAAAACGAAACTCTACGAAGAGAGCATGTACGCGCTTATCGATATGGTCGAGAAACGCGACAGTTATACCGCCGGTCACAGCCAAAGGGTTGCCGAGTATGCCAAGCTTCTCACGCTTGAGCTCGGCTACTCCCACGATGAAGCCGATTTTATCTATAAAGCGGGAATGTTGCACGACATCGGAAAGATCGAGATTCCAGACTCGATCCTCCTCAAACCCGATACGCTCTCTTCGATGGAATATTCACTGATTCAACGCCATTCGACCGCCAGCTACGAATTGTTGTCGCGTGAACCTTTTAGCGCATTGGCAACCATCGTTTTGCACCATCACGAACGTTACGACGGACGAGGGTATCCGAGCGGATTGAAAGGGGAGCAAATTCCGATTTTCTCTCAAATCATCACCGTAGCGGATGCCTTTGACGCAATGACGACGAATCGAGCGTATCGTAAATGCTTACGTCGCGAAGAGGCACTTTTTCTTTTGGAAGAAGAGAGCGGCAAACAATTCAACCCTTCCATCGTTGCCGCTGCCAAAAAAGTGTTTAAAAACGTAAAATTGCCTGAAAATACGACGCAAATGCCTAAAGATTTATTGGAAGAGATGCGCTTTTCATACTACTTCCGCGATCAACTGACCGGTTTTTACAATATCAATTATCTCAAATTTCTCTTCGCGCACGCAGGGGATTGTTCCATGAAATTGTTGTGCATCGACCATCTCAACTGTACGCATTTTGCCGAGTACAATAAACGTTACGGCTGGAAAAAAGGCGATCTTTTTTTAAGGCGTATCGCGCAGTGTATCCATGAAATTTATCCCGAAGCGATGATCGTTCGAGCCTACAGCGACAATTTTTTGGTGATCCATACGCAAGAGCATACGCATATGCGCTACGAAGCGTTAGACGCCATGTTGGAAGAGTACGCTTTAAGCATGGAATACCAACATCTGGATATTGACGTGAACGAGCCTTTAAGCTTGGAAATCTTGGAAGATAAACTTTTGCGTTTGGAGAATTAGGGTATAATTAACGCCATTTTTCATCGTTAAAGGGGATCAAATGCGTCTTACGACCTGTCCTTTGGATTGCTTCGACGGGTGTAGCATCGTCGTTAACGAGAACCGCGTGCTTAAGGGCAATAAAGCCCACCCGATTACGCAAGGCTATCTCTGCCACCATCTCAACCATTACCATCAGTTTGATCGCATCGAAGAGGCTCGCTACTTGGGACAAACCGTCTCATTAGAGCGGGCATGCGAAATTTTGGAAACACAACTTCAAACGTATCTGCCTTCACGTACGCTTTATTTTAAAGGAAGCGGCAATTTAGGCGTGATGCAAAGCGTCACGAAAACGTTTTTTGCCCGACACGGAGCCGTATTTGCATCCGGTTCGTTGTGCGAAGAAGCGGGAGCGAGCGGAATCGTGCAAGGAAGAGGGGCAGATCTTTCGCTTTCTCCCTTACATGTTAAAAAGTCTGAAGTCGTCATCGTATGGGGACGAAACCCGAGCGTGACCAATTCTCACATGTTACCCGCCTTAAAAGGGAAAACCCTTATCGTCATCAATCCCGTCAAGATCGATCTTGCCGAGCGCGCGGATCTGTTTATTCCGATTCGACCGAAAAGCGATCTGTATTTGGCACTGCTTCTATGCCGTTTAATCGCAACGAAAGGTATGGAAGATCGCTCCTTTTTAGAGTCGCGTTGTACAAATTACACGGCTTTTTCAGCCTTGATCGAAAGATTTTCGCTACCGTATCTCGTGGAAAAATCGGGAGTAAGTCTTGAAGAAGCAAGCGCGTTGCTCTCCTTGATCGTCGGGAAAAAAACTTCCGTTTTGGTCGGTCTCGGCGTGCAAAAATACCGTTTCGGGCATAGCGTTTTACGTTCAATCGACGCTTTGGCGGCGATGTTGGGGCTTTTTGGAAAAGAAGGGTGCGGCGTAGGGTATATTAGCGACAGCGGTTTTGGGTTTAGCTCGCCTTTTAAGATTGACGCTACGAAAGTGACGTTACCGACCGTCAATTTCGGCGATTACGACTTGGTTTTTATTCAAGGCGGCAATCCGTTAAGCCAAATGCCCTGTTCTTCCAAAGTTCAAGAAGGACTCTCCAAGGCAAAGTGCGTCGTTTATTTCGGGCTTCATGAAAACGAGACGTCCGCGAAAGCGCATTTAGTGATTCCCGCCCAATCGTTTTTGGAAAAAAACGACCTCAAACTCAGCTACGGACACCCGTTTATCGGACGTATGCCCAAACTTGAAGAGGCAACCTTCGCGATCAGCGAATACGCATTGACGCAGCGGCTCTTAAAAACATTCAAACACGCGCCTTTGGAAGAAGATACGGTGATATTAGAGCGTATGATCGCAACGAATAGCGTCGAAAAAGAGGGCTTTTTGATGTCGAAAACGTATGAAACGCTGCCCTACGAAGAGTGTTTTTACACGCCTACCGGTCGTTTTGAATTTATGGACTCTTTTGATGAGGGAGAGGTTTTGGAAGAGGGGGGATTTTTTCTGATCGCCGCGAAGCAAAACCGATCGCTCAATTCACAATTTGTAACCGACGATTATTTGTACGTACCGCAAAGTTTGGGGCTTAAACAAGAAGAACGCGTCAGGCTTTCGAGTCGTTACGGCTCTTGTATTTACTCCGTGATGCCCAGTTCTAAGCTTCGAGACGATTGTTTGTTGCTCTACAGCGGTGCGAAAAACGCGAACATGTTAACGCCTTACGCAACAAGCCAAGAGGGACAATGTGCGGTTTTTCAGGATATGAAAGTGCACTTGGAGCGACTCTCGTGAGCGATACGGGCGTTTTGTTGGACGATGCTTTGTTGCTCGTCGAGCAAAATTTTTATTTTTTGCATATGGGCGAATTTCTCGGTAAATTGACCAAAACGGAAGATTTAAGCGATCGAAGTTTATTCGTCGTCAAAAAATACGACAACGATCAAGCGTACTATTTTAACGCCGAATTGATTCACGAACTTTTGGTCAATGCGAGGGAGACGCAAAACGAAGCGATTTCGTTGTTTGAATATTTTGTCGAGTTCAATGCGTTTCGGGGCATTTGTATGGCGATGGTCGAGAGTTTGCGGTTTGAAAGTCCGTTTAAAGTCTTTATGCAACGCCTGTGCGGCGAGCAATACGAGAATTTTGTCGATATTCTCTCTTTCGTGCGCAACGTACTTTCGCACAATATCCATTCGGAGATTCGCCTCAGCGAAAAAGATTACGACGGGACGCTAAAACGCATTCGACGTATGGGACGCAATCCGAATATCGCCTTTGCGTTTCAATACGCTTTGCGCCTTCCCGAACTCGGTGCTCCCAACGACGCTTATACCTTTACATGTCAGATCGATTTTGAAAGCCTTGAAGAAGGAATGCCTTTTTTAGAGATTCTCTCTATGTGGGAACTTCTGATGCTCAGCGAATTGTGTTTTAACCTCGTAATGACCTACCGTAAAAAAGAAGAAAAAGAGTTACAAGAAGAAGCGATGGGAGAAGAGATGTAATCCTCCTCCCATCAACGTTTTATACCGCTTCGTTATCGAGTTCGCCGGTTCTAATACGAACGCTTTTTTCGACGTTGGAAACAAAAATCTTTCCGTCGCCGATTTTACCCGTACGGGCACTTTTTACGATGACGTCGATGACTTTATCGACCAGCTCGTCTACGACGACGACTTCAATCTTGATTTTCGGTAAAAAATCGACGACGTACTCGGCACCTCTGTAGAGTTCCGAGTGACCTTGTTGGCGTCCGTAACCTTTGACTTCACTGACCGTCATACCCGTAATATCAAGTTCTGCTAGCGCATCTTTGACGTCTTCGAGTTTGAAAGGTTTAATAATAGATTCTATTTTTTTCATCTTCAGTCCTTCTTATCTTAAGTTAAAAGCTTTTTCGCCGTGTTCGACTTCATCTAAACCTTGAGATTCGGCTTCGGCACTGACTCTTGCACCGCCCGTGAGGATCGAAGCGATTTTAAAGACTACCGCCGTTACGATCGCCGTATAGATGATAGTGACGACAACGCCTTCGACTTGTACGAGCACTTGACCTGCGTTACCGTAGAGTAGGCCCGTTCCTAGTTCGTTGACTTCAGGGTTTGCAAAAATACCGGTCGCAATCGCACCCCAGATACCCGCAACACCGTGGATACCGAACGCATCGAGCGAATCGTCGTATTTAAGAGCTTTTTTAAGTCCGTTAACACCGTAAAACGCTACGATACCCGCAACGACGCCGATCACTAATGCACCTGCCGTATCGACAAAACCTGCTGCCGGCGTAATGGCGACAAGACCTGCTACGATACCCGAAGCGATACCCAAAAGCGTGAATTTTTTATACGTAACGTATTCAACAAGCATCCATGAAAATGCCGCAACCGCCGCCGCCGTGTTGGTGACCAAGAAAGCACTTGCCGCGATACCGTCCGCTCCAAGCTCGCTACCGGCGTTAAATCCGAACCAACCGAACCATAGCATACTTGCACCCAAAACCGTTAGCGTTACGGATGAAGGGAACATCGCTTTACCGTAGTCGCTTCGTTTGCCGAGCATTAAAGCCATGACAAGACCCGCAACACCCGCATTGATATGAACAACCGTACCGCCGGCAAAGTCTAAAACACCGTCAGCCGACAAGAAACCGCCGCCCCATACCCAGTGTGCAATCGGTGCATAGCATGCAATAATCCAAAGTGCCGCAAAAACGATCCACGTCGAAAACTTAAGTCGCTCGATGACCGCACCGCTGGCAAGTGCCACGGTAATGCCCGCAAACGTCATTTGGAAGGCCGCAAAAAGAAGTACGGGGATATTTCCGGTTGCCCAAAGGTCCGTCACCTTAATACCGCTTAAAAAGAAGCTATCGAAACCGATAACGCCGCTGATGTCCGTACCGAAAGCTAAGGTATAACCGCAAACGACCCAAACGATAGAGGCGACGATATAGCCCATAACGCTCATTGCAATCGTGTTAAGCAAGTTTTTAGAGCGAGCCATACCGCCGTAAAAAAGTGCCAAACCCGCAGGGGTCATAAACATAACGAGTGCCGTCGCCGTTAAAACCCATGCCGTATTACCGACGTCTAAAGTCGGTGCCGCTTCAGCCGCTTCGGCTGCCGCTTCTTCTGCCGCCCACAATGTTGATAACGGCAACATAGTTGCAAGAGCAAGTAGTTTACTTCTCATTGATTCCTCCTAGTAGTGTTGAACTGATGAAATTGTATCACTTAGCGGTTTTTAATCTATGCATTAAAATGATTAAATTTTAACCAGTTAGCTAAAACGAGGCTGATGTTTCGGTTCGCCATGATGCTATACGTTGCTAGACCTCTTAAAAAACGCAAACCATCCTCCGTCGCGAAAGAGTCTTTTTGTGAAAAAAACACCGAGCATAGCTTTTAGCCTTGGCGACTGATAAATTTTCGCCGAAGTTTGTTGTTATTGTAACGCGAATACGAAGGTTTTGAAGCACGCTATTAAAACAAAACGGAAAAAGATATAATGCGCTTTTAAAAAAAGGGGCACATGTAACCGAATGAATACGCTATTGGGGCTATCGATCGTACTTTTTTTTCTTTCGTTGTTGACGGCAAGGCATAAGGTTTACAAACCGCTACATGCTTTTTTTTCGACGCTGATGATCTTTGTTTATTTAGTGTTGAGCACCTTTTATATCGTATCCAATTATTTTACGGGCGAGGGTATCAACGACGCCGTTTTATTTCATCTTCGCTACGGTTTAGACGGTTCGGGATATGCTGATTATTATTTAATCATGGGTGTCGGCGTCGTCTTGTTTATGAGCAGTTTGGTGTTGTGCATCGTTTATTACAAAGCGTTGCAAAAAGAGTCTTCGCAACGTTACGTCCGTTTCAAACGCATCGTATCGGCTTTCGCCCTTTTCTTGGCGTTTGCAATTCATCCGAGCAGTCGCTTCTTAGCCGAAACTTTTTTGAAAAGCGTCGGCGTGGAAAATCCTTTAAGTATGGTTTACCGTTTTAGCGATTATTATCGGGAGCCGAGTCTGATAGCTTCGAGCGAAGAACATCTGAATTTGGTTTACATTTTTGCGGAGAGTTTCGAGGAGACCTATTTTGACGAAACGATTTTCCCCAATTTGGTCACGAAGCTTCGCCCGTTGCGCGAAAAGGGTTTAGTTTTCACTCAAATCGAGCAAGCGCACGGAACAAGTTGGACGATCGCCGGAATGACGTCCGTGCTGTGCGGTCTTCCTTTGGTCACGCCGAGCACGAATCTCTATTCGCCTCAGGGTAATTCCATGTCGAAAATGAGTTCGTTTTACTCGGGTGCGACGTGTTTAAGCGATATGTTGCATAAAGAAGGGTACAAACTGATCTATCGTAGCGGATCGCCGTTAGAATTTGCGGGTGTCGATAAACTGTATCGTACGCATCGTTTTGAAGACGTAAAAGGCGATAAAGAGTTAAAACCGTTTTTAAAAACGCAAAGTTACCAAACGCCTTGGGGTTTGTTTGACGATACGCTGTTGGACATTGCGTTTAACGATTTTAAAAAGTTTTCCAAATCCAAACAAAAATTTGCGATGTTCCTTTCGACGATGGATACCCACCATCCCTACGGACACGTATCGAAAAGTTGTGAGGCGCAACGCTATAAAGACGGGAGCAATTCGATGCTCAATGCGGTGACATGTTCGGATGAGTTGATCGCACGGTTTATCACGCGCATTCAAGAATCGCCGTACGGGAAAAATACGCTGATCGTCATCGGTTCGGATCATTTGGCGATGCACAATATGGCAATCGACGACTTGATGAAAGGGACGCGCCGCGATCAATTCGTTATTTTAGATCCTCGTATTACGGAGCCTAAAACCGTCGATAAAGTCGGATCGACGCTCGACATCGGCGCGACGATTTTACCGTTTTTGGGCTATGACGCGCATTTGGGACTTTCGCGAAACCTTTTAAGCGATGAGCCCTCTTTGGAAGCTTCTTTCGAGAGTTTCGATGCCGTCTTAAGCGCATGGTCGCATGAGATCAGCCGCTTTTGGGAGTTTCCGAAAATTGAAGAAGACCTTGCACTCGGGAATACGACGCGAGCCGTTAAGATCGGAAAAAGTACCTATAAATATCCCGTCTTGCTTCGTTTGAACGAAACCCTTGAGGTCAGCCCGTTCTTTGAAGTCAAAATCAAATTTTTCGAAACAATGAAGCTCTTTAAGTATCTGCAAGAGTTTCAAGACAACGATCTTTTTTTATGGATCGATCAATGCTCGCGTATCGGGGTTTTGAGCGATACTAATCAAAGCGTTAAAGGTAAGTATTGTTACGCTCTTGGAAAACTCGGCGGTGAAATGCTCGTTGATGCGCTCAAAAACGATACGACGATACCTTTAGATACCTTACAAAAGATGCTCGAAATCCCATCCGGCGAACCCTTGGCAAAGCCTAGAAGAGAACGATTGGAGCAGATTAAAGAGAAGTAATCAAACGCGCTTGCGAGAAAAGAACCATCGATCCGCGTAAAGATTGACGACGAGTCCCGTGACGATCAAAGCGGCGGCAAAAAGTTTCCAAAGGGGAAGAGCTTCTTGGAGTAAAAGTGCCGAAGAGGTAAATCCGACGACGGGAACCAAAAGCGTAAACGGCGCGACGGTCGTGGCGGGATAGCGACTCAGTAACCAGCTCCAAATCCCAAAGCCGAAAAACGTGACCGGATACGCAAGATAGGCAAGGGCGGCGATACTTTTAAACGAGAGGTGCGTGAACATCTCGGTATGCCACAAATGCGATTCGAAACAATAGGCTAGCACTCCTAAAAACGGAAGCGAAATAAAACTTCCCCAAACGACGAGTCCCAACATATCGACGTGACCGATGCGCTTGGAAACGAGATTGCCGATCGCCCAGGAAAGTGCGGCGCATTCGACGAAGAAAAGCCCTAAAAGATTGACGTCGCCTCCGGTATGAAAGCCGACGAATACGATACCGAAAAAGGCGATAGTCGCTCCTAGCACTTTTGCGGGCGTCATTTTTTCTTTAAAGACAATAACCGCCAAAGCCGCGGTAAAAAAGACTTGCGTTTGAAGGGCCAGCGAGGCGATTCCCGAACTGACCCCGACATACATTCCCGAAAATAAAAAAGCAAAATCAAGCACGAACATACTTAATGCATACGCTAAAAGCAGTTTCCACGAAGTATTTTGAGGCTTTTTAAAGAAAAATATCCACGGAAAAGCGACGCACGAAAAGCGTAAAAAGGTCAGCAATAAAGGAGGAATTTCGCGAAGGGCGACTTGAATAACCACAAAATTCACACCCCAAATGACGACCACGCTTAGCGCTAAAAGGCTCTCTTTAATCGGCATCAATCAAACGCTTATCGGTTATTGACGGCAAGTTTGACGCCAAAGGCAATGAGCGCAAAGCCGGCAAGTTTGGTCGCCAACGTTCGCGCAAAAGGAAAGGCTTTTAGCCGAAGGGCCAACGCGTTACCTAAAAGTACCAAGAGCGTTTGATAGATTAAACTGATTATGCTGACGTGAACCATCATCGCGAACAGCGTGACATGTGAAGCGTTTGCTTTGAGAAAAAGCGGGAAAAACGCAACGAAAAAGAGCATGACTTTTGGGTTGGTAATGCTCACGAAAAAGGCTTGCTTCAAATAGATCCAAGCGGATTTTTTCGGCTCTTGATGTGCTTTTTCCGGCGTTATTTTCGCACGAATCAGCCCCAAGCCGAGCCAACACAAATACAAAGCACCGAAGTATTGAAGGCATTCGAATAAGAACGGATTTTGTTGCATTAGCGCCGCAAGTCCGGCTAAAGCGGCTACCATAAAAACAAAATCACCGAGTAAGGTTCCAAAAACCACTCCAAGCCCCGCTGAAATACCGTTACGTGCCGTTGCGTTTAAGATAGCGATCGTTCCTGCTCCCGGAATCAATTGAAAGACGATGATGGCACCGATAAAACCGACGTAGTTTTGAATCTCGAACATACTCTAGCCTTTTAGTGGGATGATGGGTACGATTATACACTGATTTTCATCGATCGTTTGATGAATTTTCGTCCTATTTATATCCCATCGGTTGATTTATAATCAAGCGTTCTTGTATTTTTAGGGTTGGTGATACGGTAAATACTTTGCGTTAAAAGGACGGATATGAGCGTTAATCTTCTCTTAATCGGGGCAAATGAAGCAACGACGCAAGAGCTAGTGTCTTTGGTCGATGCCACCTTATCGACGACGGCGGTGTATCAAAAAGCTACATTAAGTAACTATCAAAATTTCGACGTTCAACAATTTGATTTGGTGGTCTGCTTTACCAATCGTTACGACGAAATGGTTAAAAAATACGGCAAAGAGATCGTCGTGGCGGTCGAATTTGTCCCTCCGACCGATTTTTTCGTTGCGGTGAGTCGTATCCAAGCGGGCGAAGAGGTCGTGATTTTCAATAACAGCACTTCCGGAGCGAACGTATTATTAAAATTTTTAAAATTCTACAAACTCGACCACGTCACGTATCGAATCGTTGCGTTTGAAGAGTGCACGGAGAGCGAAACGAAAGAGGCGTTAAGTCGGGCACGCTACATTATCGGAACGGACGGTTACGTCTCAAGCGGAAAAGCACTTTACAGTAAATACCAACACTACCTTCTTCCTGACGTCGTCGTGATTCCGAGTCCTCCGCGTTCGGCGACGGCGGAGAGCGTCAGTGCTTTAGCGCAAGTCGTTACGGCGATCAATAACGATAAAGCGCTTAAAGAGGCTCGGGATATTTCGCACAAATTGGCGGAGCAGACCAAGGAGATTTCGGGCATTATCCAAAGTGCGTCCCAATCAATCGAAGATACCGCCAATACGATCGTCGTCGTCAACGATAAATTGGCGGCCGAAGTCAAAAACGTGCAAGTCACGAACGGCATGGCAAAAGATTTGAGTTCGGCGGTCGAGCAAATCGGTACGATTACCACCGCAATCAAATACATCGCGAGCGAAACCAACCTTTTAGCCCTCAATGCCACCATCGAAGCCGCACGCGCGGGAGATCACGGACGCGGTTTTGCGGTGGTTGCGAGCGAAGTACGCAAGCTTTCCGATCAGAGCAACAAATCGACCGATAATATTCGCGTTTTTATTATGGACGTGCAAAAAGTGGTCGATCAGATCGTTCCGGCGTTGCAAAAAACGGTGGACGAGATTATTAAGACGCAAGCCGAAGTCGAGCGCATCAGCATCGCCGCGCAAGAAGAGAGCAAAGCGATGAATGAGATTATTCAAAAACTTCAAGTTATCGTCAACGTTTCGCAAGAGCTCAATACCGCGGAAAATAAAAGTTTTTCGAGAGCTTAACTTTGAAATTTCCCCAGTTCGTTTTTAAGGCTTTCGGTCATCCCGTGAAGGTGTTCGGAAGCCTGAGAGACGTTTTTGATACTTTGTACGTTTTCGTGTGAAAGCGTGTTGATCTTATCGATTTCTTCAACCATCTTCTTGACTTTTTGAGCATTGTCGATAAAGCGTCCGACCGATTCTTTAGTATGGTCGATCGTTTCAGCGATGATAGTATCGATATAGCCCATACCGCCTTGAAGTTTTTGGGAAACTTCGGCTAAACGGTGAACTTCTTGCGTGTTGGACGCAATATCGCCGTTGGCGTCCAAGATCGACTGAACGACGACGTTAATCGTCGCGTCGATTTCGACAAGGCTTTTTTGCGTACGCTCGGCTAGTTTTCGCACTTCATCGGCAACGACGGCAAAGCCGCGCCCGTGCTCTCCCGCCCGTGCGGCTTCGATGGCGGCATTGAGGGCTAAAAGATTGGTTTGATCGGCTATATCTTTGATGATAATCAGCACGTCTTTGATCTCATGGGCATTTTTACTGACGGCTTCAAGCTTTTGTGCCAAATAGTACTCTTTCTCGACGGTCGTTTTCATCGTCTCTTCGAGTTGTTCGACATGAAGCTTGACGTCTTGAATGTCGTGTTGCGTTTGCGTCAGCTTCTTTTTCGACTCTTGCGCTAAATCGACGGAATTTTCCAACGTTTTTGAAATGATTTCGCCGTCGTGTTTCGTTTGCGCGATAATCGACGATTCGGTGGCGACGTTGTGTAAGACGGCTTGTGCGGTGCGTGAGAGTTCCTGCGAAATCGAAGCATTTTCATGGCTGATGGATTTGGACGTCGTCACGATGTCGTGTAGTTTTTCGATAAACGTATTGATATGTATCGTTACCTCCGCAAACTCGTCTTTTCCTTTCACTTCCAGTCGTTGGCGTAAATCCGCATCGTTGCTTGAAAGTGCGGACGCAATCGTTCCCAACCTGCTTAACGGGCGTAAAAGTGCTTGCGTCGTTATCACGATGATGACGAGGGAAACGCACAGCATCAGCGTTGCGATGATCAGAAGCTTTTGAACTTGCGCGTTTAAAAAGGTATAGGAGTTGGCTTTGTCGTAAGCGATGCCGATACGCCAGCCGCTTTTTTCAGACGTTGCGTAAGCGTACAATTTTTCTTTTCCTTCAAAAGAATAATCGACCATACCCTCTTTTTGCTCTCCCAATTGCGAACTGAGTGAAGGTGCGATACTCTCAAGTGCGACGCCTAAATGCTTGGGATTTGGATGTGCCGCGATAATGCCTTTGGTATCTTGCAAAATGCCGTAACCGCCCTCAAAATCGATATGCGAAAGGGCATGCGTGAGGTTCTCGAGTAAAATATCCGCACCGATGACGCCGACGAATTTTTTCGTATCGTCAAAAATCGGGCTCATCACGGTGACCATCAAGCGCGTATCGGTTGCACCGCGGTAAACGTCGCTGATAGCGGTTTTTTGCGTTTGTTTGACGTGGAGATACCACGGGCATTTTCGAGGGTCGTACCCTTGCGGACGTTGTTTTTCGCTTCCCCAAACCATATCGCCGTTTTCAAAGCCGACGTAGGTGTCAAGCGCACCGATGGTTTTAGTCGTTTCTTGAAGTTTTTGTACCATTTGATGATAGCTAATGAGATCGATGTCGTGAAAAAAACGTGCGGCACTTTCGACGTCGTTTTGCTTCGTGGCGATCAGAAGATCGATATAGTCGGTAAACGAGCGAGCCGTGGAGCGTAAACTCGACGTGATCTGGCGAATACTGTTTTTTTGAGTGTCTTGATAGCTAAAAAGTCCGAAAGAGAAGAGACATACGGCTATGAGCAGTGAGACGACAAGCATAATTTTCGTTTTAAATCGCACGGAAAACCTATCCTTTGGAAAGCAAAATCGACGTTCATTGTAACTTCAAACGACTACGATTTTATTACATGTCAAACCTTGAAAGTATAAAAAATCTATTAAAAGAATGTAGGTTTTTTCAACGTGTAAGTATTAAAAAGTTGTTGTGATATTACTGTTTTCGAAAGATTTTGAAAATAAATATCTTCTTAAAAATAATATTTTGTGTTGAGATCATTTTATTTCTATGTGTCAGACAACTTTTGACATAGTAAGTTAGGGATAAAAATATTTTTTACACGCTAAACATATTTTATTTTATACGTATCATCGCCCGTAAACAGTGGTATTGCGTTTATCGAATCCTTTGCCATTGATCTCATAAAGGACATCACTTTTTTTAATGCGATACACTTGTGTATTGGTATATTTTTTTGTTTGATCTTTATTGGATGCGTCTTTTAATGTAGAAGCATTCACTTCATCTGCTGGTTGGAAGTGAAAATCTTTGAATGTATAAGTTTTATTATTGTCTTTATTGTACCAGTAAATTGTATTGTTATAGTCAATGGCTGAAAGAGATATATTATCATCAACAAAAAAAATAGGAGATCTTTCTCTTACAATGTACTCATCGCCAATACTGTTTAAAATGAAAAAAACATTAGAAGTGATATTCCTATCTCTCATATTGAAAAAATTTGTGTCTTCAATAAACTCTTTTTTGAAATGAAGTTCAGCTGGGTAATAGCCAAGTTTTAAATTTGCAAAGGGTGCTACAACAAGAGGATTTGGACGACTATAAAGTGAAGATATATATGTAAATAGAAAAAAGCTTATAAAGAATAAAAGTAGTACAGATTGAATAGCAGTTTTCAAATATTTATTTTTTTGACGTAGGTTTTCGTTCTGTTTAAGAATAAATACATTGATTATAAGGATAGTGACATAGACTAATGCAACTGAAATATAATATGTTATTTTATCATCACCTATATCAACATTGAGAAATAAATAAACCAACATAATTGCAATACAATATATGCCAATAATATACATATAAAATACAGATTCTCCTAGATTGAGTTTATAAAAGGGTTTGCTATGAAGCATTTGATAGATGAGAGGAAAAAGAAAAGCTAAAAGTAACCATATTTTATTGACACATATAATTGATAATATCAAACTTACGGCAACAAGTAAAGTAGAGTAACCGAAAAATAGGTGTTCTTCATTATTCCAACAGCATAAAAGACAAATTCCTAGCGCAATAAAAGCTCCTAAGAGCAGTGCATTATGAAATGGTTCTTGTCCAATTTCATAATATACGAAGATAGCAAAAAAAGGAATACTTATATAGCGAAAAAAGAGTTGTAAAGGTTTAATACGATTTGTTTTTTGTGAAAAAGTAAATGCCAAAGAACTGGGAAAAACCATCAAAAAAGTAAAACAGCCAATCATCACAAATGCAATGCTACATGTTGCAATTAAGAGACCAAGTAATTGGGAAATATCCCCCAATACCGGTAATCCTTTCGCATAAAAAGTAAAATACAATACACACAAAATAACTCCGCCAGTTAAAGAAGCATGGTAAATAATTTTAAATACATCTTGGGTGGTTGTTAACGGATTTTTATCCACAGACTTTTTAGGAAAATTATTGACTGAAATTATTCGAGGTGTTTGCATCAAGACTCTTTTTTTGATTTATTATAGCATTACCAAAGTTTCGATATCATATAGTATGTTATAACACACTAGGAATTCGACTTGACAACACTTCAAGAACGCATAAAAGAAAAAATTTTAGTTATCGATGGTGCGATGGGCACACAGATACAAGCTTTACAGATTGCGCCTGAACTTTGGGAGGGCAAAGAGGGATGTAATGAGCTGTTGAACGTTACATGTAAAGAGGCGATCTCCAAAATCCACCGAGGCTATCTGCTCGCTGGAGCCGACATCATCAAGACCAACACCTTTGGTGCATTGCCGTGGGTTTTGGAGGATTATGGCATTGGAGCGCGCACATACGAGCTAGCCCGTGCGGGTGTTTCCATCGTCAAAGAGGCGTGTGCGGATTTTGCAACGCCCGAAAAACCTCGCTTTACTGCCGCGGCGTTTGGTCCTGGAACCAAGCTTCCCTCGTTAGGACATATCGGTTACGATGAGATGTTTGAGGGCTACAAGGAAGCTGCACGCGGAGCCGTGGAGGGCGGGGCAGATCTTTTTCTTATCGAAACGGCGCAAGACCCGCTTCAGATCAAAGCCGCACTTCACGCGATTAGCGATGCTCAAAAAGAGTTACATGTAAAACTTCCCATCATGGTTTCAGTCACCATTGAACTTAGCGGAACGATGCTCATTGGCACCGACGCAACCACGATAGCGGCGATCTTAGAACCTTTTGACATCTTAAGCCTTGGTTTTAACTGTGGCACGGGACCTGAGCAGGTTGAAAAGCATGTCAAAACACTGAGTTCCATTTGGAGTAAGCCTATCAGTGTGCATGCCAACGCGGGACTTCCGCAAAACCGAGGAGGGTACACGTTTTACCCGATGGGACCTCGCGAATTTGCCGAGCTTCAAGAAAAATTTACCGACATCGCTGGCGTGGCGATCTTGGGAGGGTGTTGCGGTACGACGCCACAGCACATCTTAGAACTCTCCAAAAGAGTGGAGGGCAAAAAACCGCTTGCGCCTACAGGAAGTATGCCACGCTCCATCGCATCGCTTTTTGAAACCAGAGCACTTAAACAAGACCCCGCACCGTTTTTGATCGGTGAGCGAAGCAATGCCACGGGTTCTAAGGCGTTTCGTGAGCTTTTATTGGCGGAAGATTACGATGGAACGCTGAGTGTTGCGCAACAACAAGTACGAAGCGGCGCACACGGCATCGACGTGAGTGTCGGCTTTGCGGGACGCGACGAGATCAAAGATACGAAAGAGGTGATGGGACGTTACGTGCAAAAGATTCTTTTGCCCCTCATGCCCGACACCACGCAACTACCTTCCTTAGAGTGTGCATTAAAACTGATCGGTGGAAAGCCCATCATCAACTCGGTGAACCTGGAAGATGGCATCGAGAAGTTTGACAAAGTCTGCTCTTTAGCCAAACGTTTCGGTGCGGCATTGGTGTGCCTGAGCATTGATGAGAAAGGTATGGCAAAAACCAAAGCGCAAAAAGTGGCGATTGCCGAGCGCATTTACGAGCTTGCGACCACACGACACGGCATTCACCCTGAAGACTTGGTGTTTGATCTTCTCACCTTTACCGTGGGCAGTGGCGATGCGGAGTACCACACGGCGGCGATTGAGACCATCGAGGCGATTCGCGAGTTCCATGCGATGCACCCCGAAGTGGGCTTCGTACTAGGTGTTTCTAACATCTCGTTTGGTTTGGCAAAACACGCCCGCGAATACCTAAACTCCGTCTTTTTGCACCACTGTGTCGAAGCGGGTCTTAGCATGGCGATCGTGAATGTTAAAAACACGCTTCCGATGCACAAAATCAGCGATGTGGATAAAAAAGTGTGCGAAGACCTGCTCTTCAACCACCGCGAAGAGGGCGACCCACTTTTTAAATTTATCGCGCATTTTGAGGGCGTGGTGGAGAACAAAGACGAGAGTGACGCGGCGTACCTTGCGATGAGCACGCAAGAGAAGATTTCAACCCTGCTGATCGATGGCGATAAAGAGCGTATGTTAGCTCTTTTGCCCACTGCCAAAGATGAAATGCCAGCCGAGCTTATCGTCAATGAGATTTTGATCGATGCGATGAAAGTGGTCGGCGAGCTTTTCGGAAGCGGAAAGATGCAACTTCCTTTTGTCTTGCAATCAGCCGAAGTGATGAAAGCTTCGGTGGATTATCTACAACCTTATTTACCCAAAACCGAAAAAAATACGACCACAACGCTCATCATCGGAACCGTCAAAGGCGACGTGCATGACGTGGGTAAAAACTTGGTCGACATCATCTTAAGCAACAACGGTTTTAAAGTCATCAACATCGGCATCAAAGCCGATCTTGAGCAATTTTTACAAGCGCTCAAAGAGCACAATGCCGATGCCATCGGTATGAGCGGACTTTTAGTGAAGTCCACGAATGTGATGAAAGAAAACCTAGAAGCGATGCAAAAAATGGGCATCAAAATCCCCGTGATCTTAGGCGGCGCGGCACTCACCGATAATTTCGTGGAGGAGTTTTGCCGCCCGATTTACGATGGACCGATTTATTATTGTAAAGACGCGTTTGAGGGCATAACGGCGATGAGCCGCATCGAAGCGAAGAATTATGACACCTCGTTTAGTCGCGTCGTGCTCGAAAACAGCGTCAATCGCGCCACCAAAGAAGCCAAACCTATGCCTCCGTTTCATGAGCTTAAAATGCCAAGCCGCGACATCAAAATCCCGACACCACCGTTTTGGGGCAGACGGGTGTTAAAAACCGATGTGAAAGAACTCGCTTACTCGTGGATCAATCACAAAATCCTTTTCGCACAGCGTTGGGGGTATAGCGGTAAAGGGCAGAGCAAAGAAGCGAAGCAAAAACAGCTCGATGAAGTGCTTTACCCGACTTATGAGCGCGTTAAAGCGGACATCGAGCGTCTTGGGTTGTTTGAGCCGACACTCATCTACGGCTATTTCCCTGCGCGCTCTTTTGAGAATAAGCTCTACTTATTTGATGAGAGCGAGGGCTATTTTAGCGAGGAGCAGGTGTGTCGTGAGAGCATCGACGTGGTTTCCAAACGGGCAATTAAGGTTTTTGACTTTCCACGTCAAAACCGTGTTCCGTACCGCGCGTTAAGCGACTTTATCAGTCCTTCTCGTCACGATGTTTTGGCGTTGACGTGCGTGAGTGCGGGAGCGAAGTTTTCAGCGTATGAGAAAGAGCTCTACGATGCGGGCAATTTTACCGAATACTTTTTTGTGCACGGACTAGGCGTGGAGCTTGCCGAAGCGTTGGCGGAGATCGTGCATAAACAGATACGGCTTGACCTTGGCATCGCAGAGCATGAGGGGCATAGTTTGCGCGATGTGCAGATGAAACGCTACCACGGATGTCGCTACTCGTTTGGTTACCCCGCGTGCCCTGCCTTGGAAGATACCAGAGTCATTTTTGATCTTCTAAAGCCTGAGGAGTTTGGCATCGAGCTTAGCGAGACGTTCCAAATCCACCCCGAACAAAGCACCACCGCGATCGTGATGCACCATAAAGAGGCACTTTACTTCAACGTGTAAGAGGAGTTTTTCATGGCAAAAGTGGTGATATTTTCAGGAGCAGGCATCAGTGCTGAGAGTGGGCTCTCCACCTTTCGCGACGCGGATGGGCTGTGGGAAAAGTACCGCATCGAGGAGATCTGTACGGCCGGCTGTTTGAGCTGGAACCGTGAAAACACTCTGGCATTTTACGACGCAAGGCGCGAACAATTAAGCGCGGTTGAACCCAATGCCGCGCACCATGCCATCGCCAAACTACAAGAAAAATTCCCCAAAGACATCGCCATCATCACCCAAAATGTGGACGATCTGTTCGAGAGAGCAGGGTGCAAAGACGTTTTGCACTTGCACGGTTTTTTGCCCCGCCTTCGCTGTGAACAGTGCGGCGCAACCCAGATTATTGGCTACACCAAGCAAGATCGAGCTTTTACATGTAAACGCTGTAACGGCTCCTTGCGCCCCGACATCGTCTTCTTCGGCGAAGCCGCACCTATGTACGAACACCTCTATGACGCCATGCAAGAGTGCCAATTTTTAGCCATCATCGGCTCAAGCGGAAACGTCGTCGCGATGGATCATTTTGCTTTACATGTAAAGCATTCCATCCTCAATAATTTGGAAAAAAGTGATGCAATAAATGAGCGGGTTTATACGAAAGTGTTGTATAAAAGGGCGACTGAGGCGGTGGATGAAATCGTGGGGGACATTGAAGCATTTCTCACATAATATATGCAACATGACTTTATAGATTCACGAATAATTTGGAGTTTAAGATGCAAAATCAGACAAGAAAGTATTTCATAGATAATGAATTAAGACACTATGATGGTGATATTAGAATGTTAGAGTTTTTGAAGTATGGACAAGAAGGGGATTTTAAGTGCATATATTGTCATGAAAAGGCAGATAGTAGAGAACATATACCTTCAAAAGTCTTTTTAAATGAGCCTTTTACAACTAATTTAGCAATACTTCCCTCTTGTATAAAATGTAATAATTCATATTCTGAAAATGAACAATATGTAGCTTGTTTGATTGATTATATTCAATATAAAATGAATAATTTGAAAACTGTAAAAAGAGAAAAAATACAAAAAGCCTTTAATGCTAGACCTTATATTGAAGATGAACTTGAAAATTCAACAAAATATTCCGATGATGGTAGTGTAGAATATATAGAATACAATCATGAAAAAATAAAAAATATTGTACTGAAGTTAAGCATAGGTCATGCTATTTATTCATTGAGTAGTATTTATGTAAATGAACAAAACATTATTAATTATAAGTTTTTTCCACAATTGACTAAAGAGGAGATGGATAATTTTAATTTAGAGCCGAGTTATGATATTTCGCCTGAAATAGGTTCAAGAGGAGGAACTTATCTTACAGTTTCGTCAAATGGTAAACCAACTGCAATATGGAATATAGTCCAAGATGGGCAATATAGATTTTTAGTATTTCATAATCAAAGTAGTACAACGGTGAGAATAGTTATTGGAGAATATTTTTATTCAGAAGTAATTTGGAAGAGCTAAAGGTAATAAAAAAACAAAGGTGACAGGCTACTTTTAAATCATGAGCAAAAAGGGTCAGGGCTAAACTTGGGAGTGTTCAGAAATCTGTGTCAGCACCGAGTAGCTCCTAAAATTGTATCATAAATTTAAAGCCTTGCCCAATCTGCCCTCGAAATAAATTGAGAGTTGTGAAAGGGTTAGGCTCCAGTTTC